>Ga0247842_10000922_pt1 | contig 54615 bp, 27 predicted proteins | sample LaCruzMarch2015__3_FD_192411 | JGI IMG/M metagenome (GOLD analysis project Ga0247842, IMG submission 192411) | Freshwater microbial communities from meromictic Lake La Cruz, Castile-La Mancha, Spain - LaCruzMarch2015_19m | ecosystem: Environmental > Aquatic > Freshwater > Lake | place: Spain... | reverse complement strand
CAGTTTCCCAGTTGTCAGTAGAATATTGCCATTTCAAAATGGATCCGGTATAACCCGAAAGGGTCAGCAGTGTGCTGTTTATGCCTGAACATACCGTGGTCGAGCCTGCAATGCTTCCGCCAACACTTGCCGGGTCAATGGTGATCTGTAATACATTCGATTCCTGTGCTCCTGTCCAGTCGGCCATGCAATCCACCCTGGCGATACGTTTGAACCAGGTAGTAGCCATTAAGCCTGCAGGAGGATCGTAGGTAGCTGCATTGCTGCTGGCAATATCAGTAAAACCGGAACTGCTGCTTGTGGTCGATTTCTGCCACTTGTACTCCAGGATACCGGTTTGTCCGGAGGGCGAAGTCATGTTTGTCAACAGGGCCGGGTCGAAAGGTGAGCAGCCGGTTTGGTTATCGGCAATGGCACCACCGCTGGTGGGATTGGCACAGGGAGGGCTAACGGTATATTCCCATGCTCCCATCGCAGGAAATATTGTGCTGCGGGTAATAATCCCGGCATAATCGGAAGTAATCCCTGTCCCTGTAGCCGCAATCAATGAGCTTTCAGATGGCAGGTAGTTTGCTGCCAGAGTTCCTCCGGGGCTGGCAAATACCGGATTCAGCGACTTGCTGTTTGCATCCTTTCCGGGGATAAGCGGTAAGGCAAGAACAACATCAGAATTATAATATCCCAGCGCACCTCCTGTACCCGGAGCATAATAATCGTTGTTATCAAGGGTCAGGTTTATGCTCACATCATAATCAAACCAGGCTGCGAAATTTGTGGGACCCGGCGTGTTTGTACTTCTGAGGCCTCTGTTTCGCACATTATTCAAGATATTGTTCCTGAAGTTTCGGGTATTGTTTGTAGTCGCGCTGTATAATGCAAACGATTTTGAGACAACTGACCCAACGGTCCCGTTGATGTATATTGTATTGTAATATAGATTGTTGTCATTTCCGGCATCCCCCCTTTCATAGATACCGTAGATGTTAGCCAGATAATCGCTTCCTACACTGATGATGTTATTTGACCAGGTTGTTGCTCCATTCTGTATTTTTATCCCGTATATGTTTGCGGTTGATGTGCCTGGTGAAGCAACCGATAAACCATGTATGAAGTTTCCTGAAACTGTGCTGGCTGTCGTGGATCCGTTATAATATAACCCGATCACATTCCCGGTAAATGAACTCTCGGTATTTGATAGATTATAGATTGTATTCCCGATAATGGCATGTGTCGCCGGTGAACTGTTGTTCAAACAGATACCTATAACAGAGGCGGTATTGATCGCTGAGGTGTTTTTGTTTCCAATGGTCAGATCCCTCACCATGTTTTCTGCAACGGTGTTGTTGCCTAATCCGGCATAAATACCCTGTACCAGACCAAGGTGTTCAGTATTTGTATTGGTGGTGCCATTGGTAAGTTTTGAAATCGTGTTTCCGGTGATCAAAATCGTACCTGAACCGTTGTTACTGTATATCCCGTAAACCGTTTGAGGATAATCTGTTGAAGTTGATCTTGAGTAAATGCTGTTGGATGTGGAACCATCGGTGCTCCCGATGGTATTGCCATGGATGGTCGTATTTCCGACCCCACTGGAGCGAATTCCACAAAAATTGATTTGATACCTGGGGTCATTATCCATCGTGACGGCCCCTACCAGATTATTCTCTACAATCGATGTTCCTATATTGCCGAGATAGATCAGCCAAATAGATTGAACCGAAGATTGAAGATTTAAGGTAATGGATCCATTACCCGATGCTGTGCCTATTACATTCCCTGTAGTCGTTCCGATGTTGACCGAAACGCTGCCTTCAACCCGCAGGCCATACCATTGCCCCGAGAGACTGCTCCAGCTTATATTTTTTATGGTGTTGCCCTGGATTTCACAACCGGTTCCCGCTAAGAGTGTTGGATGCAGATAGATGCCGTTGAATGCATTGCTGTAAAGACCTGTTTTTATCCATGAACCTGAGCAACCGGGGCTGTTCCCGCCGATATTATTTGAAGAAATGACATGGTCATTTCCTGAAGAAATATCGATGACAGTATAGGTGGCTGCAGCAGAAGCAGCAAATGAAGAGGTTTCATAGAAGCTGTTTCCGGAAATGGTCCATCCTGTCGTATAGGAGGAGAGACTGATACCCTTAGAGGCAATACCACGGTTTAAGAAATCATAAAAATTATTGTTTCTGATGATGTTGCCACTGTTGCCCTTGCTTTCAATGGGAGTGCTTCCTAAGGAATATATCGCATTGACAGGCCGGTTGGCATCGGAGGCATTGGTAATGTTGTTGTTATCGATGGTATTCCCGTCGTTCCCGGTTGTGTTGGTGGTAGTGCTGAAAAACAGGATACCTCCGGTGGTAGAGACCGAAGAACCCTTAAGATTGCAGTATTTCACCGTATTGCTGCTGGCATCATTGATAAACCTTATCGTGGATGTTCCTGCAGTGGCAGAGGTGCTGGTGTTTGTAATGACGAGATCTATTGAAGAACCTGTGGCATTTACCCTCCCGTCGAAGGTCACGTTATCGGCCCCGTTCAGGTCGATGAGCGGACTATCGAGATTTCCACTGACCGAAAGACCGGTGGCAGTGGGATAGATATTGACAGAGGTGTAATCGGAACCTCCGGTTAGGGGCGCTTTGCCAGGTGTGAATCCGCTGGCATACAATACAGCACTTGCCGTTTCCGTAGTACTTGCGTTGATCCTGACTGTAACAGCTCCCTGGTGGGTTCCGATACTGATCGCGTTAAATGCGGCATTCAGCGTTGAATAGAATGCCGGGGAGGTTCCCGCGGTAGAGGTTACCGTTACCGGTGGATTTGCATTGTATTCCCAGGCTCCCATCGAAGGGGTTGTCAAGCTTCTCATTGTGCCTGCGTAATCGGTTGTGATTCCGGTCCCGGTGGCTGCAATCAGTCCCAGGGCAGCGGGAAGATAATCGGCAGCCAAAGTTCCGCCGGCGCTGGCAAAGATCGGATTCACCGACTTGCTGTTTGCATCCTTTCCGCTGATCAGGGGCAGGTCAATGACATTACCTGAATTATAATATCCCAGCACACCTCCGTGGCCCGAAACATAATAATCGTTGTTATCGAGGGTCAGGTTTGTGCTTACATTGTAATTAAACCAGGCTGCATAATTTGTACCGATGCCGCCTGGACTTTTAGCGAAACTTTCCCGCTGATTATCAAAAATATTATTTCTGAAGTTTCGGGTATTTGTTGAAGTAGCGCTGTATAAAGCATACGATCTTGATGCAAATGACTCCACTGCACCATAAATATATATAGTGTTGAAATACAGATTGTTGTCATTAAGGGCATCACCCCTTTCATAAATGCCGTAAAAGTTTGCCAATGTATTGATTCCTGCACTGCTTCCTATACTGATGATGTTATTGGCCCAGGTTGTTGCTCCATTCTGAATTTTAATCCCGTATATGTTTGCGGATGTCGTGCCCGGTAGAGCAACCGACAGGCTATGTATAAAGTTCCCCGAAACCGTGCTGGCTGTCGTGGGTCCGTCATAATACAATCCGATGACATTGCCGGCAAAATCAGCCTTGTTATTCGATAAATTGTAAATCGTATTACCGGTGATGCTTTGGGCCAGAGCTGTAGCAGAGTTCAGCGCAATCCCTATGACCGGCGCCATATAGTCTGCAGCGGTGTTTGCATTGGAAATCGTAAGATCATGGATTATGTTGTCAGAAATGGTATTTGATCCGTCAATGGTCAAAATACCATGAATCAGACCGCGGTTATTGGGATCAGAACTCGTAATCCCGTTTGTCATATGGGCGATGGTATTAAACGCAATGTTCACACTTCCTGTTCCCATATTTACTATTCCAAGGGCCACCTGATCCCATGTGGTAGACTGCGAACTCAGGTTAATGCTGCCCGCTGTTGTTTCGCTGCCTATCGTATTGAAACGGAGGTTTACTATTCCGGTACACAGGTTCATTATTCCATAAAATCTATGTCCTTGTGCGGGGTCTGAACCGGCCATTGTGATGGACCCGATCTGGTTATACAGGACTTCCTTGGTTCCATCTCCCCGCAGGGAAATTCCATAGAAATATCCTTCATCTGTTCCGGCATTGTAAGTAATGGAACCGGTTCCCGTTGCATCGCCAATGGTGTTGCCTAACGTAGTTCCGATATTCAAAGTACCTGCCAGTATGTCTATTCCATACCAACTATGTTTACTTCCTGTGTTTGACCATGAAAAATTCTTAATGGTATTGCCCTGGATATTGCTTGCAGTAGCATTTCCCACATTCATGTATATCGCATAAAAGGAATTGTCAAATGCATTGGATTTTGTCCAGGTACCGCTGCATACCGGCAAACTGCCGCCAATATGATTACCGGACAGGGTGAAATTAACGCCTGTATTGGAGATCGTTATTAATTTGTAAGTGACCTCTGTTGTGGGAACAAATGCTGTAGTTTCGTAAAAACTGTTTCCCGAAATGGTGCAGGAGGTGGTATTGGAAGAAAGATTGATGCCTTGCGAAGCCAATCCACGGTTCAGAAAATTATAGATGTTGTTGCTGATGATGATATTCCCGCTGTTTTCCTTGTCGGTGGTTCCCAGCGAATATATCGCATTGACAGGTCGGTTGGCATCGGCTGCGCTGGTTATGTTGTTATTGTCGATGGTATTGTTATCGTTACCTGTGCTGCCAATGGTTGTACTGAAAAAAAGGATACCGGAAGTCGTGCTTGGGGATGAACCTTTGATCGCACAGTATTTAACCGTATTGCTGGTGGCATCGTTCAGGAAGCGGATTGCTGAGATACCTCCTGATACTGATGTGGCGATGCTCGTGTTCATGATGACCAGGTCTTTTGTGCTGCCTGTGGCATTCACCCTCCCGTCGATGGTTACATTGTCGGCCCCATTCAGATCAATCAAAGGAGTTGCAAGGTCGCCACTGATGCTTAGCCCTGTGACTGTGGGATAAACAATCACGGAGGTGTAGTCTGAAGCTATGAACCCAGGAGCTTTCTTGTCAGGGATAAATCCACTTTGATGGAGAACTGCAGATGCAGATTCAGTCGTGCTGCTGTTGATCTTGATTGTAATATCTCCCATGTGGATTCCTGTATTGATGGCGTCGAAGGCCCCTTTCAGGGTCGGATACCCCCCTGTGAGGGTGCCAGAAGTTGCAGTGACACTTACGGGCTGATTCACATTATACTCCCAGGCCCCCATGGCCGGGGATGTTGCGCTGCGGGTAATTATCCCGGCATAATCGGTGGTAATCCCTGTACCTGTAACCGCCACCAACGAGCTTTCAGATGGAAGGTAGTTTGCTGCCAATGTACCCCCCGGAGTGGCAAAGAGGGGGTTGACATTCAGGCTGTGGATGTCCTGCCCGGTTGCAGTTTGCCACGCAGCCAAATCGGTTTTATCTCCATCCAGAAAACCCAAAACGCCATTCGGAGCATAGTAATCGTTGTAATCGATGGTCAAATTAGTCAAAACAGCCACAGAAATAGCGTAATGTTTTCCGCCGGATCCTCCTGCCCTCAAATTGGTGAATATGTTGTTCTTATAGGTTCTGAAATTAGAGCCGCCGTTGCCGTTTGATAAAGCGTAGGTATTGCTTGTTGCACTGCTTGCCGTACCGCCAATGTAAACGGTGTTGTAAAACAAATCAAGCGCATTGGAGCCTGCAGATAAAAGCTTTATGCCATAAAGGGCATACCCGGTGGAAATGCCGGTACCCAAACTGATGATGTTATTTGAAAAGGATGCCGTTCCTCCGTCAATCTTAATTCCATAAATAGAGGCAGCGGTATTGGCGCTGTTCAATGACATACTGTGAATGAAATTCCCTGAAACCGTGCCGGTTGTTGTGGATCCGTTATAGTACAATCCTATTACACTTCCAGCAAATGAGGCATAGGTATTCGATAAATTGTAAATGGTGTTGCCTGTAATGCTCTGGGCTGCAACCGTTGTGTAGTTCAGTACAATCCCCGTGACCGAAGCCGTACTAGTTACTGCCGTATTTGCGTTGGCTATGGTCAGGTCCCTCACGGTGTTGCCTGCGATATCATTGATCCCGCCTGTAGTGGTTATTCCGTTGATCAGTCCGGCGGTACCTGTCGTTGCATTGGTTGTTCCATTGGTGAGCTTCGATACCGTATTTGCGATAATCTGAACGGTTCCGCTTCCTTCACTGTATATTCCATACACGGTCTGTGATGCCCCGGTCGAAGGGGACGAAGCATAAATGCTGTTGGTGGTTGCCACTGCAGTACTGCCGATCGTGTTGGCGCTAATGACTCTGTTTCCGGTTCCTGAGCTGAGAATTCCGAAAAAATTTGCAGGATATCCTGTGTTTGAATTGTTTGTGGTGATGGCTCCCACAGTGTTGTTTTGAATTCTCACCAATCCCGTTGTGCTTAGGGACATCGCATAAAATCCCAAGGTCGGATTGTCAATGTTCTGGGTAAAGGAAATAGAACCGTTTCCTGTTGTGGCGCCAATTACATTTCCGTAAGTATCACCAATGTTGGCTGCCGCGGACCCCGTAACCTCTATACCTCCAAAAATTGCGTTGCTTGAGTTCCAGCTGATATTCCTGATGATGTTGCCCTGTATCTCACTGGCCGTTCCTGTTGATCCCGAGCCGACACGGATCCCCATGAAATTATCCGGGAAGTTCCCTGTTTTTGTCCAGGTGCCGTTACTGCCTGCCTCACTTCCACCAATGTTATTTGAGGAGATTGTATGTCCGCTTCCCGAGTTGATATAAACGGCATAATAAAGTCTTGATAATCCTATTGAAATGGTTGTAAAAGTTGCCGTTTCATAAAAACTGTTTCCCGAGATGGTCCAGCCGGTGGAATAATTCCATAGAATAATGCCTGCAGAACCATATCCCCTGTTCAGAAAATCATAGATATTATTACTGCTGATCGTATTGCCGCTGTTTTCCATGGAGGACGATCCCAGCGAAAAAACGGCACTGATGGGGCGGTTCGCATCGGCAGCATTGGTAATATTGTTATGGTCGATATGGTTGCCATCATTTCCCGTAACTACTCCGGTGCTGAAAAATATGATTCCACTGATTGGTGCCTCACTGTTTGAAGCCATCTCCGAACCCTTTATCGTACAGTATTTTACCGTATTACTGCAGGCGTCGTTGATAAAACGGATGGTCGAGGTCCCCTCTGCCGAGGATGTGCTTGTGTTTGTGATGATCAGGCTTTTGTCCCCGGCTTGATTTACCCTCCCGTCGATGGTCACATTGTCGGCGCCGTTCAGGTCGATCAAAGGAGTTGCGAAGTTGCCGCTGACCGACAAGCCTGTAACGGTGGGATAGATATTCACCGAAATATAGTATGAGGGGAAGTAACTGGCATTCAAAACAGCCGCAGCAGTCTCGGTCGTGTTTTGGTTGATCATTACAGTGATGGTACCCTGGTGGGTCCCTGCATTGATGGCGTCGAAGGCGGCCTTTAAAGTGGCATAATATCCTGTTGGCGTTCCCAGGGTGGATGTCACGGTGATAATTGGCGCAACATCGTATTCATAAGCCCCCATCGAAGGGTAGGTCTCACTTCTGGCTGCATTGGCATAATCGGTGGTGATGCCGGAACCTGTTGCGGCTATCAGGGAGCTTTCAGAAGGAAGGTAGTTTGCTGCCAGAGTGCCTCCCGCAGTGGCAAAGTGCGGGTCAGTGTTTTTGCTGTTTGCATCCTGCCCGCTGATTAAGGGGAGCGAGGTTACATCCACAGAATTATAATATCCCAGGGTGGCACCATAGCCAGGTGCATAATAATCATTGTTATCAAGAGTCAGGTTTGTGCTCACATTGTAATTAAACCAGGCTGCATAATTTGAGTAAAGGCCACCAGCCGGACTTTTAGCACCAGCAACACGCTGATTGTCAAAAATATTATTTCTGAAGTTCCGGGTATTTGTTGAAGCGGCGCTGTATAAAGCACACGATCTGGTCCCTGAGAACCCCGGATCACCATAAATATATATCGTATTGAAAAACAGGTTATTGTTATTTCCGAGTTCCCCGTTTTCATAGATGCCGTAAATGTTTGAATTCTTGTCGCTTCCAAGGCTGATGATGTTATTTGACCAGGTGGTTGCCCCATTGTATATTTTGATCCCGTATATGTTCGATAGTGCAGTGGTGGAGGCTACTGATAAACTATGGATAAAGTTTTTCGAAACCGTACTGGGGGTGGTGGAGCCGTGGTAATATAGCCCGATCACGCTTCCTGCAAAGCTTCCATTGGTGTTCGATAGATTATAGATCGTGTTCCCGGTGATGGTATGCACGGCAGATGCACCCTGGTTGCAGATCCCCAGAATGGAAGCCATGTAATTGGAGGAAGCATTGGAATTCGGGACGGTTAAATCTCTGACCGTGTTGTTTGTAATGGTATTGGACCCATTGTTTGCAAATATACCAAACAGCTGACCTGATGATCCGGTGCAGGAATTTTTCAGGTTTGCAATGACATTACCCGATATGGTATTGTTCCCGCTGCCCTGTGAATTGATCCCCCAAACAAACTGGGAACCACTGGTCGAGGTGGAGGTGGCATTGATACTGAAGGCTGTTGAAGTACTGCCAATGGTGTTGTTGCTGATGGTAACGGCAACACTGGAGGCGCTGTAGATACCGCATAAATTGGTATAGTTGGCTGAATTTGTATTGGCCGCGGTAATCGACCCGATCATGTTATTCTGGGCATTTATCGTGCCCGCACCGGCAATGTATATTCCATAAAAAGTGCTACCGCCGGTGGTGTTGGTAAAAGTCACGGAACCAATACCTGTTGCAGCTCCGATTGTGTTGGCTGTGACGGTTCCGACATTTACGTCACCTGCAATTACATTTATTCCATACCAGGATGCATTCGTCGAGTTTGCATAATCAAAGTTCTGAATAGTATTGCCCTGTACGCTGGTTACCGTTCCTGTTCCCACATTCAGGTTGAGCGCTGTAAATGCATTGTTAAAAGCGCTGGTTTTTGTCCAGGCCGTACCACCGCAGGAAGATGATTTTCCGCCTATATAGTTGTTGTTTACAGTAAATCCCGTCCCTGAAGGGTAGTAAATATTTATTGCATAGTAGGCTACTGAAGCCGTTGGCACAAATGATGTCGTTTCATAAAAACTGTTTCCTGTAATGGACCAGGTTGTATTGTAATCCCAGATATTTATACCATACGAGATCGTGCTTCTGTTCAAAAAATTATAGATACTATTATTGCTTATCGTATTCCCGCTGTTTTCTTTTCCTGAGGTGCCTATGCCGGCGATCGCATTGATGGGCCGGTTGGCATCGGCAGAATTGGTAATATCATTCAGGTCGATGGTGTTATTATCGTTGCCGGTTGTACCAGTCGTTGTGCTGAAATAAATGACTCCCCCATAGGCACTCGTTGAAGAACCTTTAACTGTACAATATTTTACGGTATTGCTGCATGCATCGTTGAGAAAGCGTATTGTGGAAGTACCCGCCGTTGAAGAGGTGCTGGTATTGGTAATGATCAGATCCTTCCCCGCGTTCAGGCCGTTTAAACTTCCATTGATGGTCACATTGTCAGGGCCGTTCAGATCGATAAGCGGTGTCGCCAGGTTGCCGGAGATGGTGAGACCTGTAAATGTAGGATAAATGGTAAGCGTTGTCCATAGTCCTGCGTTCAATACCGCGCTGGCTGTTTCGGTCGTGTTGCCAACAATTGTCACAATAATATTAAAACCTGTCTGGACTTGGAGGTTAATAGCGTCAAACGCCTCCTTCAGGGTCATATAACTCCCATTGCTGCTCGCATGGGCGTTTGAAACGATAACCCGATAACCGTTATCCTGATTATAATCCCCGCGGCCAATGCCGCCTTTGTACTGTGCCTGTACTCCTGCTGCCAATGAAAGCAGGAATATGAAGAAAATTGTATATTTTTTCATAATAGTAAGGTATTGAAGATTAATATTTTTGTGTTGTTTTTTCATTCTACTTGTTATGGACAAGAATCCCATTGGCAAAATAGCAATTGGTCTCTTCTACCGAAAAATTGTAGGTGGGCACGGAAAGTTTGGGCAACATTTTAATGCTGGTTATGATCAGGGGTGCAAGTTTTCCGCTTTCCAAGACCTGGCATTGATCTCCAACGGCCAACGGCACCAAACTGAATCCCTCTTTCCCTTTAAAAGGTGCGGGATCCACGCTGCTCCATCCTTTGCCTTTCACCCAGTATGGATGCATTTTTGTGCTGGTATTGACGATGCCATTGCTGAAGGTAATCCTCAAGAGCTGGTCGGAGGGCGGGTTGACAAGGGTACGTGTAACGGTCCTGGCAACTGTTTCCATGGTCTCCGGATCGACAGATTTCACCTTATCGCCAACCAATATATCCTCAATATTTTTGATGCTGCCATCGGCCATGGTGATTTTGGTTCCTGCCACAAAGCAGGCGGCCCATAGTGTAACAAAAGATTGCTGATTTCCATAAGCCGTTCCGGTGCTGTTGGTGGCATATGCTCTTACATAATAGGTTGTATGTTGATTCAGTCCTGTGAGTGAACTGGTAAAAGTTCCCGTTCCTGTGCCATCGGAGGTGTGGTTGTCGATCAAGGTAGGCGAAGTAGAGGTACTCCAGCACACACCTCGAGCCGTAACCGCCGATCCGCCATCTTCGGTCACATTTCCACCTGAGGATGCCGTGGTAGCCGTGATTGAAGTAACCGCCGTGGTAGTAACTGTTGAAAGCAAGTCGTGGATGCAGCGGAGGGTAAAGCCGTTCGCCTTGGGGTAGTAGTCATACATGTTGCAGTAGCCACTGGCGAAGGCCAGGAACCAGCCGTTTATGTCATCGTGCTGCGTCCTACTCCAGTAGTAGCCCACTGAGCCCCGGCTGATCAGCGAACCATCGCTGTAGCCAAGGTTCCCGGCAGCGTGGATTTTTAACAAAGAGTTCCACGGGCCGTTCCAATCTGTCCAGCTTCCACTTGCGTCTACATTGAACCATTCGGTATAAGAAGGAATACGCCAGCCACTACCAAGCTCAAGTCCACATGGGTCGTTAGAAGTTTCCCAATCCGAATTTTCGTTGATAGAGTTTATCCAAGTAGTATTTGGAGTTCTGTTTGTGCCGTCATGTTTGTAACCCTGTTTACGATTAAACTGCCAATACCATCCTGAGGAGGCTTCAGTGGCATCATCCACAGCGGTTGCCTGGTGGTCGGCGCCCAGGTTGCTGGTAATCCAACATTTTGTTATTTCACCTGGGATATTTGTAACCGTGCCATAGTTAACCGTTTTATCAACCGGGGCAACGCCGCCAGAAGAAAGATGGCTAATGGTGATGGTTGAGCCACAGGTAAATGGTGGCAGATTGCGCACCGCCCGGAAGCCCCCATTGTTGAACCTGTCGGAGTAATCAAATGCACCCAGGTTGCGGTCGGAGACACCCATCCAGTAGTCGAGAATACTGCCACCCCGCAGGCCCGATCCGGTGGCCCCGGTCACTTCACTGGTAACATATCCCGGCCATGTGGAAATATCGGCATATCCGGCAGCGCTCAGCGCCCCATTGCCGTGTACTCCGGTATAGGCCCGGCCTGTAGCGTTACCAACAGTTACCGTTTTCTCCCAGAGGTTGCCGCTCATTTCCATAATACCGTAGTAAGTAGCGCCTGCCTGTGCGCGGGTGGTGCTGCCTGTGGCAAAAACACCCGTTCGCATCGGGCCTGCTTGATCGTATGGGGGATCGTTAAAAACCGCATTGGCGCCTGAAGTACTGGTGGTTTCGTTATTGGCGCCTCCGTTGGTAATGTTTTTAGCTGCTGTTGCAGTTGCATTGCCCCAGGCATATTCATTGGCTACCGGGGTTGCTGTTCCCCGGCAGGCTTTTTCAAACTCCAGTTCCGTCATCGGGCGCAGGCCTGCCCAGTCGGTGTAGGTTGCGCCATCCATCCAGCTAAGGTAGTTGCAGGCAACGTAAGGGTTGGTGGTAGCATAACTGCCAATGGCGCTACCCGTGATTTCATAGCGGAAATTAGACACAGGTTTGGCATACTTTCGTGCGGTCGCCTGGGTTTGCGTGAGTGTATTTAAAAAATCAACATACTGCTGCTGACTTATCTCGTATTTCATGCAGTAAAAAGGATGGAAGCCTTTAGGAAAAGCATCAGGGATGGGACCTGCCCGATCGCCAATATCAGTTGATGTTGAAGTATACCAAAGATTTCCCGCACTGTTTGCCACGGTCAGTGCATTTTCACTTGCTATGGATAAGGGGAGTGTGGCACCAGATGACCATGGACCATTGGTGAGACTGCCGGTTTCCGTTCCTCCGCTGCCCAAGGTGAATGTACCCTGTGGCACATACACCATTTCGACGGCAAAGACCCTGATGTCAACCACGGCATTGTCGGCTACGCCGTTGGCGCCATAGTTCCAGCGGAGTTGAACACCGGTTTTAGAAAATGTGCCGGTACCATCGGCGTTGCGATAGATGAATGCTCCAAGGCCGGGATTGGTACTGGAGTTAAATGACGCGCCGGGAGTGAGTAAACCAGGATCTATCGTACTGCCTGATGGCGCCGTATGTCCGTTTTCATTCAGCCATGCATGTTGCCATGCTCCACCCCCAACACGGTACTTTACAAACACCCAGGCAGCATCCCAATTGTTCGGGGCCGAAGATGTCCTCCAGGAATTTTCCCATGAGATATCGAACTGCACCAGGATATACTGACTTCCTGTGTTTTTGCCGGTGAGGCTCACCTTGCTGATGGAAGTGTTGTTGGCGCTGAGCGTGACAGCCAGTACCATGGCTGATAAAAAGGTCAGTAGTTTTTTCACGAGAATATGTGTTTTTGAATGTATCGGAAGAAAATTTCCGGGGAATCTCAAGCTAAGTAAATTCGAACCCTTTACGCCTTCTGTCTTCGCAAGAGAAGGAAATAAATTAAACCAGCAATCAAATACAGCGTAGTTGGTCCGGATTCCGAAAAAAGCCATTGTAAAAAATTGAGGAAAGATTATTATGCAATTGACATACCAATAAATACAAACAAAGAGCCAATCCCAGTGTTACTGAGTTAATTCATTGTATATCTGTAAGTTAAATAGATTTTTCTTTTAGATGGTATTGGAAATATTAGGAATACACATTTACTTATCGAAATAAAATCGCGCAAAACACGCGATTTTGCGTCTATTCATAGACCACATCTGGTCCTGCCAAAAGCACCAAGCGGTCGGTTTTTAAATGGTGCCATTTCATCTCAAAAACAAAAATAAATTCCAAAATAATTGGTTTGTTGTAAATTAGCTGTTGTTATCCTTTAACAAATTGATTATGAGAAGATGTTCACTGGCATTACTCATGATTTTCTCTGGCCTGTCGGGACTGTTTTCCCAATCAAACGGTTTTATTGCATCCTACGATTCCATGCATCAGCGGGTGCGGATCTATTATGCCTTCACCGAATGGAAGGCTGTCGACTGGGAGGCCATAAACAACCGCATCAGACCCAAAATTGTCGATGCCGGAACGGGGAATGACACCAACGCCTTTTATCTTGCCTTGCGGGAATATGTTGGTTCAATACCTGACGGTCATGTTTCAGTCCGGGGAGCAGGGTGGGACGATCACAAGGCATTTGCACGGTATCAGCAGATCGGGGGAAGCTACGGGTTTGCCCTGGTCGGGCTGGATGACGGCCGAATCGTTGCCCGCCTGGTCAACCCGGGATCGCCGGCAGCCTTGGCCAATATGCAATTCGGGGCCGAGATCCTCGAGGTGAACGACCTGCCGGTGAAGGATGCACTGGATACCGTTTCAACATGGTGGGCAGAAGCAAATCCGGCCACCCGTGAATCTAACAAACTAAATCAGTTCAGGTTCATCGGCAGAGCTCCCATCGGCAAATCCATAAAAATTAAATTTCTTAACCGCGGGAGCTCCGAGCCAATTACGGCGGTAATGACGGCCGTCGACGACCACTATGCCACATTCGACCAAACCTCCCTGTTGCCCATTGCATCCGGGCCTACGGTATCCTCTGAAATTCTTCAGCCCGGCGGGTACGGCTATATCCGGCTGACTTCAGAACCCGGCGATTCGGCCGAAAGGGCCAAAGTGTACACCGATTTCAGGCAGGCTCTTGTTTCGTTTAACGCATCAGGCGCCCGGGGGATGATCCTTGACATGCGTGTGAACACCGGGGGTGCGGATATATTGTCTGCGGCGCTTTCAGGGTTTTTCACCACCGACACCACTTTTTATGAACAGCAGTATTATTATAATCCCCAAAGTGGCCGGTTTGACTTGTATCCATTGCCTCGCGCCCATTTCAATCCGCAAACACTGGGCACATACATCAATCCTAAATATCCGACCGGAACCATTTTTACCGAACCCCAGGGATTGTATTTTTCGAAGCCTGTGGTGGTGATGGTAGGACCCAGGGAGATTAGCTCTGGTGAAGGAATTCCAATGGCACTTCAAAGAATACCAAAAAATAAGGTGGTGAGTTTTTACAGGAGCAACGGCTCTTTCGGCATGATGGAGTCGTGGTCCATCCATTATCTCTATCCTCCTCCCGATGATCTTTACCTGAGATTCCTGTGGGCCGTTCCCTCGACAAGGATATGAAGATCCAGCTCGACAGCGATTCGACCATGCAGGGCGGCATCATTCCCGATATCCGTGTTCCGATAAACGATACGGTCATCGATCAGTTGTACATCGACAGCCTGGATGTGGAGTTGAAATACGCAATCGGGCAACTGACCTCCATGCTGGGAATTGAAGACGGACATGCCGGCTCAACGGGATTGATCCTTGAACAAAATCAGCCCAATCCCGCCATTTCGTCAACCAGGATATCCTATCGCCTGCAGCAGGCCGATTTTGTGACCCTGATCGTTTATGACCTTTGCGGAAAACGGATAAAAACGCTGGTTGAAGCATGGCAGAAAGCAGGGAGTTATGCTGTCACCTGGCAAACAGAGAATATTTCACCGGGGATCTACTTTTACAGGATTCAGACCGGCAAGGCAGCGATTACCAGAAAATGCATCGTGTTATAACGGGTTTCCCGTTCCCATTGAGGTGAACGAAAACATAAAATCCAACTGAAATGCACATCTGCCATGAAAAATAAATCCTTATTGACCTTTATCCTGACCGGGTGCATCATCGTAATCTTCAGCGCCTGTAAGAAAAAGAGTGATCCCGATGTCAGCACGCTGAATGATCAGATTGTGGCACAGTGGGAACAGGTGAGCGACTCAATGCTCCTCCATGCCAAAATCCCCGGCATGATCATCGGCATCTGGGCTCCCGACCGGAACCTGGTTTGGATTGTTGGAAAGGGGAAGGCCAATAAATCGACCGGCGAAAAGCCAAATCCGAACATGAAATACCGGATGGGCAGTCTTACGAAAACCTATACCTACACCGTACTGCTCCAACTGGTTGATGAAGGTAAAATAAAACTGACGGATACCCTGAGCAGGTATCTCCCGGATTTTCCCAAAGCCGACAGTGTCTCCATCCGGATGATCTGCAACCATACGAGCGGGATCTTTGATTACACCGAGTCGAATACATTTCAGTATGGTCTCATGACGAATCCGTTTAAAAAGTGGACCGGTGAGGAGATCATTGATCTTGCCAAAGCTGAACCCTATTACTTCCCTCCCGGAACAAATTTTCAGTACTCCAACACCAATACGATTATTGCAGGCCGGATTGTTGAGCAGCTCACAGGAAACCCAATCGCTTCCGAAATTCAGCAACGCATCCTCACTCCGCTAAACCTTTCGAATACAATCTATCCATCCGATCCTCCTTTCCCGGGCTCCTTTGTTCATGGGTATGGATGGAGTGCCGAAGATACCACCGATGTGTCCCAGGCCTATGATCCCTCCATGGCAGGGGCTGCAGGCGCGATGGTTACCGATGTATATGACCTGAGGAGTTGGGTTGAAAATCTGTATAAAGGCACCTTGCTGAAGCCGGAAACTCAGGCTGAGCGGCTCACGGTTGTCCCAGCTCCGGGTGAAGATTGCGAAGAATATGGATTGGGGATCATGCATAAAATCAATCCATCCATGTGGGGCCATACCGGAACCATCCCCGGGTATAAAAACTGGGCAGGATATTGTCCATCGAAAAATGTGACCATCGTAATTCTTTACAATACTACCTCCGCCAGGCCCATGGACCTTGCCACCAGGCTGGTCTATCCCCTGTAATACCCGATCAGGTTATTGGTTGAACTGTCGTGACGGAGTGGTTTTTCTTTCTCCAGCAATTCAGGAATGATCTTCATGGCCAGCACCTTCCCAAGCTCCACCCCCATCTGATCGAACGGGTTAATCCCCCAGATCACGCCCTGGGTATAAACTGCCTGCTCGTACAGTGCGATCAGTTTACCCAGATTTCCGGGGGTCATTTTTTCCATAAAAAGTGTGGTCGAGGGACGGTTTCCTTCGAAAACCTTATGCGGAGCAAGGTCATCCGGAACACCTTCTGCCTTCACCTCTTCGGCTGTTTTTCCGAAGGCCAGGGCCTCGCCCTGCGCGATCATGTTGGCCATCAGGTAATCCTGGTGAAGCGGAAGCGGGTTCAGTGAGGTTTTAAAACCAATAAAATCACAGGGAATGAGGGAGGTTCCCTGGTGGATCAACTGGTAAAAGGAATGTTGCCCATTGGTTCCGGGTTCTCCCCAGTAAACGGCGCCGGTGGCGTAACCGACTGACTCCCCGTCGAGGGTGACATGCTTGCCGTTGCTTTCCATGGTGAGTTGTTGCAGGTAGGCCGGGAAACGTTTGAGATAATTATCGTAAGGCAGTACCGCCTGGGTTTGCGCCCCGAAGAAATCGATGTACCAGATCCCCAGCAGCCCCATGATCACCGGGATGTTCCTTTCAAATGGCGCATTCCGGAAATGTTCGTCCATCTGGTGAAACCCGTCGAGCATTTCAAAAAAATGGTCAGGACCGATGGCGATCATGGTCGATAACCCGATGGCAGAATCCATGGAATACCTTCCACCCACCCAATCCCAGAAGCCAAACATATTGCGGGTATCAATGCCGAATTGACTTACCTCTTTTGCATTGGTTGAAACGGCCACAAAATGGCTGGCCACAGCTGCAGGACTAACCAGCCTGTCAAGCAGCCATCTCCTTGCCGTTCTGGCATTGGTCATGGTCTCAATGGTGGTGAACGTCTTTGAAGATACAATGAACAGGGTCTCTTCGGGGTGTAAATCCCGAACCGCCTCTGCGAAATCACTGCCATCGATGTTGGAGACGAAGCGGAAGGTGAGATTCCTCCGGGCATAAAACTTCAGCGCCTCATAGGCCATCACCGGGCCGAGGTCGGATCCGCCAATGCCAATGTTCACGATATTCCTGATAGGTTTGCCGGTAAATCCCTTCCATTCCCCGCTTCGGACATTCCCGGCAAACACAGCCATGCTCTCCAGTACCGCATGCACTTCGGGTACCACGTTTACTCCGTCGACCAGGATGACCGACCCCCTGGGTGCCCGTAACGCGGTATGGAGTACGGCCCTGTTCTCGGTAATGTTGATCTTCTCACCTGAGAACATCGCTGCGATCTTATCGCCCAGTCCTCTCTCCCGTGCAAGCTGAAAAAGGAACCGAAGTGTATCATCATTGATGCGGTGTTTTGAGTAGTCAAAATAGATTCCCAGATCCTCCACGTGCAGCCGTGTGCCACGGGTGTTATCATCGTTGAACAACGACCGGATTGAGGTGTTTTTCATTTCCAGAAAGTGCGTCTCCAGCGATTTCCAGGCATTGGTGTTGGTTAATTCGTTTATCATTGATGTGTTTTTTACCAAGCGCCCTGAATTGGGCAATGGGTTAATATTTGTTTAGATATTATTTTGTTGCCAATCCCTCCCTGTCGAGCAACCAGATCATTTCGCCGTTCTCGGGTTTCACATGTGCTGCCGGCAGCCGGTCCCATCCATCCAGCCTGTTGAGAATCTGGGCTACCCTGGGAGCTTTCGCTTCACCCGGGGCCAGCATAACGACCATCTTTGCACGGTTGATGACCCTGCCGGTGGCGGTGATTCTTTTTTGTTTGGTCACCGGGTGTTCCGATGTTTCAAATAATGCATTGCTCTTGAATAAATCGATATTGGCAGGAAAAATGGAGGCCGTGTGACCATCCTCCCCCATTCCTAACATCACCAGGTCGGCTTGCGGTATTCCGCTGAACGGACGGATATTGCGGGCAAAAAGCTCTCCATACCTGATGGCTTCAGCACCAGGAATTGTCTCACCCCTGATCCTGAAAATGTTGGAGGCAGGTATCGGGATATGATCGAGCAGGTTTTCCCAGGCCATTTTATAGTTGCTATCCTCGTCTTCCGGTCCCACACACCGCTCATCGCCCCAGAAGATCTGAACCCTGTTCCAGTCTATCGAATCCCTGAAGTTCGTTGCAATTTTCCTGAAAAAAAGCTTCGGGGTATTCCCTCCTGATAACAACCAGGAGAAGGGCTGATTGCCTGATGTTCCGGCGATACGGAATACCAGGAGCGAGGCGAAATATTCAGCCAGCTCATCAACCGTATCCAAAATTTTAATTACATTTTTCATATGATAATTTTTATTTTTTCGGGCCAAATGGAATAGCCTTAAATTATCATTTACAGTTTGCATGAACGTTGCCCTTATGGCAATTTCATGGTTACAGTTCACAATATATGCCGTCGTCCGACAGATTTTTACAGGGATAACGCCAGGTCATTTTCTTATCTTCAATCAGATCATCCGTTTCCAGCGGTCCCCAGGTTCCTGCAGGATAGCCCCTCAGGGGAACTTCATGTTCGTTTTTCCAGGCTTCAATTACGGGCAAAAGGAATTTCCATGCTTCAAGCACCTCTTCGGTACGGGGAAACAGGGTAGCATCTCCCTTGATCGCATCATAAATCAGCCGCTCATAGGCAGATGGAATCCGCTGATTTGACAATTCTGAATAATGAAAATCCATGTTTACATTCTGCACCTCAAAACCGGCTCCCGGAGTTTTCATTCCAAACTTCAGTAAAATTCCCTCATCCGGCTGAATCCTTATTACCAGCTGATTGCCGACATGATCAACGCCATGACCCGAGAAGAGGAAGTGGGGTGTTGGCCGGAAATGAATCACGACTTCGGTAACACGGGTAGGCAGTCTTTTTCCCGTACGGATATAAAAAGGCACACCGCCCCACCGCCAGTTGTCGATATAAAATTTCAGTGCTGCAAAGGTCTCGGTAAATGAATCAGGGGCAACACCATCCTCTTCCCGATACCCTGGTACCGGTTTGCCTTTGATGGTTGCCGGGAGGTATTGGCCGCGAATAGCAACCTGGCCAACTTCTTCCCTGCGAATGGGCCTTAAAGACTGCAACACCTTCAGAATTTCGTTTCTTATGGCGTCAGGATCAAGTGAGGAAGGCGGTTCCATTGCCGTGAGCGCAGCCACCTGTAAGAGATGGTTCTGTACCATATCGCGTAAAGCTCCCGAACTGTCATAATATCCTCCGCGCTTTTCCACCCCAAGACTTTCTGCAGATGTAATTTCAACATGATGGATGTAGTTCCGGTTCCACAATGGTTCGAACATCCCATTTGAAAACCTTGTCACCAGTAGGTTTTGTACCGTTTCTTTTCCAATATAGTGATCAATCCTGAAAAGCTGGCCCTCCTCCCAGTCCTTGAGCAGGATCTCCTTAAGTTTTAATGCTGATTCCAGATCATACCCGAATGGCTTTTCTATGATCAGCCTTTTCCATCCGTCTTCCTGCTGATTCAGCCCAACTGCGGCCAGATGATTTGGGATAACACCATACAAATCAGGAGGGGTTGAAAGGTAGAATACCGTGTTGCCGTCCATTTGCTTTTCCAGCCGCAGCTGGTCCAGTTTTTCCTTCAGAAAAGCATAGGCTGAACCATCATCAAACCGGATGGATAAATAAAAAACCTGTTTTAAAAAATCATCAATGGCTGAGGTATCTTCAATTTCTTTAAATTCGACAATGGCTGATCTCATCATTTCCCTGAATGCCTCATTTGAAAATGCAGAGCGTGAAACCCCGAGCAGGGCAAACTTCGGAGGCAACAACTTCTGGACAAAGAGGGAATATAAAGCCGGAACCAGCTTTCGTTTGGTCAGGTCGCCGGAGGCGCCAAAAATTACATAAATAATGCTATCGTCATTCGTCATTTGTCAATCGTCATTCGTCAATCGTCAATCGTCATTTTTCCTCACAGCATGGCCGCCAAACTGGTTTCGCAGTGCAGCCAGCATTTTCATGGCATAGGATTCATTCTGGCGCGACTGGAACCGGTTGAACAGCGAAGCCGTGATCACATGGGCGGGTACATCAAAATCGATGGCTGTTTGCACGGTCCAACGGCCCTCCCCACTATCCTGTACATAATCTTTCAACTGGTCAAGGTTTGGGTCTTCCCTGAGGGCAGCCACTGCAAGTTCGAGCAACCATGACCGAACCACGCTTCCATATTGCCATGCATCGGCAATTTTGGCCAGGTCGAGATCGTATGGTGCCTTTTCGAGGATCTCAAACCCTTCGGCATAGGACTGCATCATGCCATATTCTATTCCATTGTGAACCATTTTAACCATGTGACCGGTACCCGATGGGCCGCAATAGACAAATCCGTTTTCAGGAGCCAGTGACCTGAACAATGGTTCGGCATATTCAGCGGCCTCCTTGTTCCCGCCGTACATCAGGCAATAACCGTTTTGCAACCCCCAAACGCCTCCACTTGTACCGCAATCGAGGTAATGGATTCCAAATGATGCAGCCTTTTCGGCCCTCGCCTGGGTTTCTCTCCAATATGAGTTCCCCCCGTCGATGATGATATCCTCCTTATTCAGCATGGTAAGCAACAGATCAAGGTTTTCATCAACCGGTTTCCCGGCAGGTACCATGAGCCACACCACCTTGCGCCCCTGTAGCTTCCCGATCATCTCCTTTATTGTGGCAGAAGGGATGGCTCCTTTTTTTGCTATTTCCTCAACCGCTGCAATCGTCCTGTTCCAAACCACAATTTCATGATGATCATTTAAGAGGCGCTGGACCATGTTAAAGCCCATTTTACCAAGTCCGATAAATCCGATTTTCATTTGAGTTCTGTTTTGGTTTGACGAAATACAAAGTTAAGCCTATTTGGGTATAATTAACTAACAAGAAACAGCCATATTAAACCGGCGGGATGAAATGGTTAAAAAAAGTTTAGCACATCCCAATTTGAATTAATTTAGCATGAAAATTCAATCCTAAGGATAAACCAGCAATTATGAAAACAATTCATGCGTTTACTATTTGTATCGTGTTCTGCCTCCTTGGCATCACGGATACTTTTTCTTGTACCGTATTCCGGCTGAAAGCCAAAGATGGCTCCATGATTGTAACCCGGTCGATGGAATTCGGCGTTGATCTTCATTACGACCTGATCGTTGTGCCCCGGAACAAACAGTGTGCAAGCCCGTTCCTCCCGGGAATCAATGGAGTAAAATGGAATAACCGGTATGGTTATGTGGGAGTGGCATCATTCGGACTTGATCAAAGCGTTTCAGATGGAATGAATGAAAAGGGACTGTCGGTAGCCTTGCTCTGGTATGAATCTGATATGAAATGGCAGGATGTGACCCCGGCCGACAGCAGCATTGCCCTTGCCCAGGCGATGTTTTGCGATTGGGCGCTGGGTTCGTTTTCAACTGTAGATGAACTTCGCACAGCCCTGTCAAGGTTGAAATTATTTAATTATACCGATCCGACCACACACCTGGCGCTCACCTGTCACTACATTGTGTACGATGCTGCGGGAGGCTGCGTGGTGGTGGAAGTCGACAATGGTGAATGCCATGTATATGACAATCCGCTTGAAATAATGACCAATGCCCCATCCTTTCCATGGCAGGTGACCAACCTCCGCCAATATACTGAAATGTCACCGGTAGGCCCCGCCCCGATGAAAGAGGACGGTCTCACCTTCAGGGCAACCGGTCATGGAGCAGGAATGATCGGCCTTCCCGGCGACTACACTCCTCCCAGCCGCTTTGTCCGTTTGGGAATGTTTGCCCGCGAGACAGACCAGCAGCCTGATGCCGCGCACAACCTCATCTTGTGCAACCATGTGATCAACACCTTCACCATCCCCTTCGGAATTATCTATGATGTTTCTCCTGATGGAAAACCGGTTAACAAGGAGTCGACCCAGTGGGTCACCTTCCGTGACCAGACCAATGGCATTTTATATTTTAAGACCTATGATAATTCCACGCTGCGTAAAATTGATCTGAAACAGCTTGACTTTAATGCCAAAGCCATTAAACGCATTCCGATGTACGGAACACAGGAGACGATCGTTGACGGGCTGAGTACCAAATAATTTTCCACTTATATGAAAAGCTACATACTCCTTTTTATCTGGTGCATTGCCGGTGTAATATCTGCATCCCACCTGGCTTCCTGTAAGAAGTCGGATCCCGATCCGATACCGGTATCCAATGAGGTCAAACTGGGCGCCGTTCTTGATATGACCGGCATTTATTCCGAAGAGGGGCTCGCGGGAAAGGCGGCCATGGAAATTGCCATCTCCGAGCTGAACCAGATGTACCAGCTTGCCGGATCATCCACCAGGTTTTCCATCACCTTCAAGGATTCAGGAATGGATACTGCACTGGCATTGTCGGCAGCAAAGGACTTATACAACCAGGGCATCCGGTTACTTGTAGGAGGCCCCAATACCAGTTCGGGACTTAAAGCCATGATGCCCTGGCTGAATGCAAATAAAATGCTGGTCCTAAACTGCTTCGCAACTTCACCCGCGCTGGCCGTACCCGATGATTATATTTTCAGGCTGATACCTGATGACAATGTACAGGGCCGGGCAACGGCAAAAATGATGCAAACCGACGGGATCAAAGCCCTGATCCCGGTTTACAGAGACGATGCTTACGGGAATGGCCTATACGAGAGTACAAAGCAGCAGTTCATGACCCTGGGGGGCATTGTGTATGACGGTGTTCAATATAGCACAGGGACCATAAGCTATCCGGATGTCATCAATGCAGCTAAATCACAGGTGGTCGCGGCCACGGCAATTTATGGTGCTTCTGCGGTTGCGGTGTTGCTTGTTTCCTACCAGGATGCAGCAGATTTCTTTAAGGCGGCATCTCAGTCAGATGCGCTGAAGGCAGTAAAATGGTATGGTTGCGATGCAAACGCCAATAAAACTGCGGTTTCCGAAGATCCTGAAGCCGCCATTTTCGGAAAAACGGTAAGGTTCCTTGCCCCCGTCATGGCCATCGGCACAGCCTCATCCTATCCTGAACAGGCCAGGGCGCTTTCAACCCAGGTGAAGGCCATTACAGGTTCCGAACCCGACGACATGGCCATGTCAGCCTATGATGCAGTGATGATTTACGGACAATGCTATAACCTTGTGAGGCAAACTGATGCCACGCTGTTCAAGTTTGTTCTCCCTTTGGTGTGTGCCTCGTATAATTACCTTGGAATATCGCGGAGGCTGAATGCAGCCGGAGACCTTTCCACCTCAAATTATGTTTTCTGGACTCTGAACCAGATTCCCGGTGGCTGGGATTGGGGGAGTTACAGTACCTATTTTGCTGATGGAGATTACATCCAGGTTAAACCATAAATCATCTGCCGGCATTTGTTAACTTTTTTAAATCATGTCATTGATTACATTTCAATTTATTCCTGTTTCATTAAATATCATGCGAAAAAAATCATCCTGGTTCATCTTATTAATAACAGCATCCATTCTCCTGTTTTCAGGCTGCAAAAAACAATCAGCGGAGACCTACAGATTCCAGTTCAGGTTCATCACCGAAAACTACAAGCCCCTGAACTATATGGATGGGTCAGATCTGAAGGGGCTTGGACCCGATCTTCTCAGGCAAATATGTACAAATCTGGACATTCCATTCGAAGTGAGCGTCATGCCGTGGGCCGATGGATATTCTGCGACCCTGAATACCGGGAATGCGGTCCTTTTTTCCACCATACTGAATTCAGGAAGAAAAGATCTCTTCAAATGGGCTGGTCCCATTGCCTCCCTCGACCAGATATTTTATTCTCCCTCACCGGCCACCATTACCCTGAATTCATTGGACGACGCCAGAAAGGTTAGCCGTATCGGAGTTTTAAAAGATTATGCGATTGAGCAATACCTGGTTCAGCAGGGGTTCACCAACCTGGTGTACCTGAACGACAATATCGAAGCCTTCGACAAGCTGCTTAAGGGTGAGATCGACCTGTTCCCTTCCGACCGGTTGTCGGCAGAGGCAGCGTTGCAATCGCTCAACAAAACAATCTGGGCGGTTACTCCGTTGATGACCATCAAGACCGACCTGGTCTATTTTGCCTTTAACAGGAATATTCCCGATGATGTTGTTGCAGATTTCCAGAGGGAGATTGACCGGTCGAAGGAGAATGGAACACTGAAGAGAATTTACCAGCAATACATGCATCAGCAGGATCCTCCCGGAACACTGCAGATTTATACGGAACAATATCCTCCGCTTACATTCCGAAACAATTTCGGGGAGATCACAGGATTCGGGACCGATGTGGTTCACGAGGTCATGAACCGGAACAACCTCTATGCAAACATCGTACTTTCAGAATGGAGCAATGGCTATTCGCTGGCACAGAACAACCCCAACTTCTGCCTCTTCACCATGGAACGCATCGCCCTGCGCGATACCCTGTTCCAGTGGGTCGGTCCACTGGGGACCAATACAACCTTTTTCTTTACCAAGGCCGGCTCGGGTGTGACCATTGCATCCCTTGATGACGCCCGTGCACTTCCGTCGGTTGGCACAGTGACCTCCTGGTTCTCCGATCAGTATCTCCGGGAACAGGGGTTCACCAACCTGGTTTCTGATTCCGATCCAAGGGTCATGACTGAAAAACTGATGCAGGGAAAGATCAGCGCCTTTGTTTGTTCGTCCGTCACTTTTCCCGATTACCTCAAGGGACTGGGCTACCAGTACAACCAGGTTCTTCCCTCTTTTGCCCTCATGTCGACTGACTATTATATTGCGTTTTCTAAGACTACGCCTGCCAACCTGGTCTTCCAGTGGCAGCAGGCGCTGGATGCCATTAAACAGGATGGAACCTACGATGCGATTTACCACAAATGGTTTAATTAAATTTGGATATTGGACTAAGAGGAGATACAACCAATGAATCACCCCGTAAATCAACCAAAGAAGATGAGTGAAAATGACGCCTATGTTCAGACCATCATGGATTCCATTGCAGAAGCTGTGATTTCCCTGGATCTTCGGGGCTTCGTGGTGACCATGAATCATGCAGCGGAAGAACTTTCAGGGATTCAGGTAAAAGAAGCCGTTGGAAAAACCATCCCTGACATTCTGCGTTTCCATCAAAACATGGATGCTCAACCCCTGGCCGACCTGATCGATCGGGTAATTGCAAAAGGAGATGCAGATAGAATACCCGGTCATCTCATGCTTAAATCATCTAAAGGAGAAACCCTTGATGTGACCGGGAGTGTGGCTCCGGTAAAAAACGGGGATGGGAAAACAATCGGGACCGTACTTGTGTTATCAAATCTCTTCCCGGCAAGTGACCAGCCGGTCAAAAACACCGGAGGGTCATCCCAAGATCCTACATTTCATCATGAGATGACCATTGAAAAGGCGTTTATTCAGGAACAGTACCTGATGTCGGCCCTTATGGATAACGTACCGGACCATATTTATTTCAAAGACCTTGACAGCAGATTTATCAGAAACAACCTGGCTCATGCACTATCTTTCGGGTTTGACGATCCGGATCAATTAAAGGGGAAGTCGGATTTCGATTTTTTCCAGAAGGATGTTGCCAAAAAACAATTCGAAGATGAACAGAACATCATTCGTACCGGCCAGGCCATAACACAGGAAGAATATACCATCAGAAGCGACAACAGCGTTAATTGGTACAATTCAACCAAAATGCCCCTGCGCGACAAGGATGGAACCATTGTTGGCACGTTCGGCTTGTCGAGGGATATCACTGAACGCAAACGGGTGGAGGATGAACTACGCAAACTTTCTATTGCTGTTGAGCAAAGTCCTGTCAGCATTGTGATCACCAACCTCGAGGGGAACATTGTCTACGCAAATCCAAAAGCATGTGAAACCACGGGCTATTCCCGGGAAGAGCTGATTGGGAACAATCCGCGTGTCTTAAAATCGGGAGAGACCAATGAGATGGAATATGGTTACCTCTGGTCTTCGATCACCACAGGGAATCAATGGAAAGGTTTTTTCCATAACAAGAAGAAAAACGGTGAACTGTACTGGGAATCATCAACCATCGGCCCGATCAAGGATTCGCAGGGGAACATTACCCATTATCTTGCCGTAAAGGAGGACATTACCGAACGCAGGAAAGCTGAAAAGAAACTCCAGCAAATGGCCGACCGTCTTTCTCTGGCTCTTGAAAGTGGCCGGATCGGGATCTGGGAACTGGATGTCGTTAACAATGTTCTGACCTGGGATGATCAAATGTTTCAGTTTTTCGGGATTATTCAGGATGAATTCAGTGACCCTCTGAAAACCCGGAGTATTGGCATGCATCCTGATGATCTTCGGCAAAGTGAAGAGGAGCTTCAAAAAGCCCTTCAGGGGGAAAAGGATTTTGAGTACAATTACCGGACGGTCATGTCCAATGGGGATATCCGTTACCTGCATTCCATTGCGCTGGTGAAACGAGATTCTTCAGGAAAGCCTGAAAGGGTGATCGGAACTGATTATGAGATCACCGATATTAAACAGGCTGAAGAGCAGATAAAACAAAAAAATGAGGATCTTATCAAGCTGAATGCCGAAAAGGATAAATTTTTCTCCATCATCGCCCATGATTTACGGGGTCCCTTTGGCACATTCCTCAATCTGACCAAAATCATGGCTGAGGATTTGCATGAGATGAGCCAGCCTGAGATTCAGAAGATCGTCACAGCCATGAGCAAATCAACCGTAACCCTTTTTGATATGCTCGAGAACCTGCTCGAATGGTCCAGGATGCACAGGGGGCTGACGAATTTTGAGCCTTCTGTGATGGTCCTGAATTTAAAAATTTCGAACTTCCTGCAGGTGATTCATGATTCGGCCAATAGCAAACAAATCACGATTCATATTGATGTTCCTGCAGATCTGGAGATCTTTGCCGATGAAATGATGCTGGGATCGACCATCCGCAACCTGGTGTCGAATGCCATAAAATTCACCAAAAAGGGTGGTGAGGTGACCATTTCTGCTAAACCGGCAGGAGATCAATCTGTACTGGTCTCAGTAAAGGATACCGGCATCGGCATGAGCCAGAAAATTCTTGATAAATTATTTCGGATTGATGCGAATGCCAACCGTAAAGGCACCGAGGGAGAATCAAGCAGTGGCCTCGGTTTGCTCCTCTGCAAGGAGTTTATCGAAAAACATGGTGGAAAAATATGGGTAGAAAGTGAAGAGAACCGGGGAAGCACCTTTCTTTTTCTATTACCCGGTCAAACGAATTCCTCCCCGGCCCCCGTGTAATTCAACATAATTTGGAATAACAGCAAACCTGCATTTACTCATCAACTTTAACAAGCTTCTTTACCAGACGAGTCTTCTCACTTTCAAATACCAGGAAATACAAACCGGCAGGAAACCCGCCAACCTGATAAGATAACAGCTGTTTTCCCGCATGAATTGCTTTATCGTCAAATTCTTTGACCAGGTTGCCGTTGTTTGAATAGAGTCGTACTTTAAGCTTCACGTTCTTTTCCGCATTCATTTCAACCATGGCTCTGTCGGTTACTGGGTTTGGGAAGATATTTCCCATCTGAAACAGGTGATTTCCCGTTGGCTCCTGAATCCCTTCGGGGGTATAGTAGGTGCAGTAAACCCCGTTTCCGTGCGTGCCGATTGCTATAAAACCGTCGGTTTGGCGGGCGTCGATGTCATCGATGATCACATTGCCGATGGTGGTGGCTCCCTCCTTCACCCAAACGGTTGAGTCCCCTTTGAGTTCACGGGTGGAGAACAACCCGGCGGAGGTGCCGGCAAAAATGATTTTTTTACCCAGGTGGGAGAGTTTTTTTGTGCATCTGATCGATGGTCCGTTTCCGGAACCGTCGGGGAACTCTTCCAGGTTCCCTCCAACAGCCGTCCAGTTGGAACCCCCATTATCTGAATGGAAGAGACTCTGAACGCCATAGTTTGAAAATGTTACCATTACGCGGTCGGCATTGTCTGGATCCACATCGATGCAGGCTACAAACGCATTCACCGGAAAATTGTCACCTGTGATCTCGATGGGAACAGGGTTCCCTGCGTTGGCGTTGTCAAGGCGGTAGACTTTTCCCAGGTTAGTGCCGTAGTATAAACGGTTTGCGGGGGCTTTTGAAAGGGCAAGGAAACTGATTTCTGAGGCGCTGCCGACATCCACCTTGTCCAGGTGGTTCCATCCGGCATTCCGCAGGCTGCTGTCGAAGGCCGCAGCCTTCATGTTGTCCTTGCGCCAGATGCTGGTAAGTGTGGGCAAATAAAACGTCTGGTTGTTGTTTGGATCCAGTGCAATATTCTGGTAAAACGGAAAAAGAGAGTTGAAACCCATCACCGGGTCGATAAATTTTAGCAGGGTATCGGGAAGTTGAGGGAAGATATCGATTGTGTGCATGTCGTTGTCAAACCTGGATGTCCAAATGTTTCCGCTGTAGGCCGAGATAACGCAGAATTCCCAGGCTGGCGCAACGCAGGAGGCGAACCCGTCGTAACAGATGTCGATGTTGAACCAGAATTCCGCTGGATTATCAGTGACGGTATAATACCAGTTGTTGTCCTGCAACCCGCCCAGGATCCAGTCCTCGCCTTGTGACCCGTGATCGATGGCCACGCTGTAAAACTGGGTAGTAGTCAGTTTTTTGTTCACCCGTTGCCACACCGAGTGACTGCTGTCGGCCATGCAATTGTTGGTAAGGTATATGCCGCCGTCGTTCGCCATAATCATCTTTGACGGATCCGATGGAGAGAATGCAATCCCATGCTGGTCGGGATGAAGCTGGTGCAGGGAGTCCATATCATAAGGATACCCGCCGATGTAAGTGGTCTCCAGGCTGTCGGCAAACCCGTTTTCTGATCTGTGCAGGTTCATGCCGCCCAGGAATACCACATTTTCATCATCAGGTTTTACTCCCATGGTAAAACAGTATCCGCCATAAACAACGAATGAGAATGGGAAACTGCTGGTGTTCCCGTTGCCCGCTCCGGGGATGCCGTTGGTGCGGTTTTCCCAGGAAGCCTTACCTGATGCGGGGTTCCAGGTCATTTTCCAGAAGGTGTTCACCGAATTGGAATATCCTCCGAAAGGGTTGATTTCGGAAGATTGCGATTCTGTAAAAACATACATGATGTTTTCATTCGATGGCGCCAGGGCAAGACGGGTTACTCTGTTATCCTGCGGGAAGCCCGCCGGGGTGATCTGAACCCAGTCAACTCCGTTCGTTGACCTCCAAATACCAGCCTTCCCCGGAGGCTGAACCGAAAAGCAGAAGTTGCTGAGGGCCGCATAAATGACTCCGTCGGATGTGATGGCAAGGTCGGTGGAAAATGATTTATTTACGAGGTCTCCCAGTACTACATCCCAGCTCATTCCACCGTCCTCTGACCGCATGATGGCGCCGTAACAGGCGGCATATACAATGTCTTTATCCATGCGAACCGGGTCGGTTACAATTCGCCAAACTCCCTGGAAAATTTCCTGAAGATGGGCCGGAGACCCTCCCTGGGTGTACGCAAGCGGTTGCCAGCTTGCGCCGTTGTCAGTCGATTTGAAAATGCCATTGCCGATCCCGATGGTTCTTGCATTGGTGCTGATATTCCGGTCGGTGGTGCTGAGCAGTTCACCCGTGCCGTAATACCAGGTTTGATGTTTGCCCTGCCGTTTATCCTGCACAAGGCAGGTGGCGCTTTGCTCGGCATCAGGACTGGTGGTTTTGTGCCAGATCTGGCCGGGCTCCGAAGTTTCCCACATCCCTCCCGAGGCGCTTCCTGCCAAAAGGTGGTTCTCATTTTCCACATCCACGGCGATGCAGAGCATGCGTCCGCCTATATTGGAAGGGCCTCTCCAGTTCCATGCCTGCCCTTCCCCTTCTGCAATGGCAGGGAGTGTGGAAACGAATGCAAGTTCCCTGGCACGGATCCCGGGGGGAATCGACCCGGTTTTCGGATTCCTGAGTTTACTGACCTGGAATTCAGCCTGCACGGCAAGCAGGCCGGTTTTTGACATTTTTTTCTGAGTACGCAATGACCCGGATCCTGTTTTAGCAATGCCGGCGCCGGTGTTTTGATACATCGAAAAGCAGATCAAGAAAACAAGGAATCCGGTAAACCCTAGGGAATAATAGACCTTTTTCATGGGACAGTTTTTTGCAGAATTTCAAAGAAATAAGAGGCTAAATCTACAATAAATCCTGCTTGAAGTCAAGTTGTTTCTATATCCTGCGTACAAAAAAATCCGGATACCCTGTTTGATGATGCCCAAATGATCAGATTCGACCTGGACATGATCTGGATGTATATCTCTGGTAAAAAATTAACTAGCTGAAAAAAATCAAAAAAAAAATTTGGTATTTGTTAAGCTGTATAATATCTTTATCTCGTTGAAAAATTCAAGAAGTAGGAGTTGTTCATTTAATGATCCTGAAGGAGGCAGAAATCATATGAAACTGAGCCGCAGACAAATGTTGAAACTATCGGGAGCCTCACTCGGAGGACTCGCACTTGGAGGACCGTTATCCGGTTTTGGAAGCCCTCCGAATACGAAAACCAGCGATCCCTCGCAAAGGAACTCCCTGTATGACGCCCTGCCTGTTTTTCAGCTTGGAACACCGCTGCAGGAAAACGAAATGCGCATTACCTTCCTGGGCACCTCCTGTATTCCAAGGTTGTCGCAGGAATGCAACAGCATCTATGTCGAGGTGGGCACCGGCGACCAGTTTGTTTTTGACTGCGGGTCGGGTGTCACTGCAAAGTACAACGCCCTGGGTGTTCCCATGAGTAAAATGGACAAGATCTTTTTTACCCACATCCATGCCGACCATACCAGCGACCTCACCCACATTTATGGTTTCGGGCCTGCCGAAGACCGTAAATCTCCGCTCTATATCTGGGGACCGAAAAATTCGGAATGGACTTACCATGATCCTGATGGAAATATCCGGGGTCCATACCAGGATGGGACCAGGGCCTTCTGCGAAAATTTCAGGAACCTGATGCGGTGGCATACCGAAAGTTTCAGCTTCGGTTCGACCCGATATACCAACAATCCAACCCCTCAGCAGGTAATGGAAAACTGGGGGCTGACGGAAATACCTGTTAAAGTTGGAGAGGACGATTTTGATGATGATGGTTTTGCCATCTTCCCCATCGAGCTGGACTGGTCACTTTCAGGCAAATCATCCCGCGATAACGTTGCCTATGACAATCCTACAACCGGCGTTAGAATAACCCATTTCCCGGCCATCCATACCCGGAGGGGTTCGGTGAGTTACAAACTGGAATATAAAGGGTTATCCATGATTTTCAGCGGTGACACGAAACCCAACACCGAAATGGTTAGCCAGGCGGGCGGCGTGGATGTGCTGATCCATGAAATGGTCATGCCTGCCTATGTCTGGGCGTTAAAAAATTCAGGGTTGCCTCCCGATGATCCCGAATTTATAAAAGCCTATGACTATGCCATGCAGGTTCAGAACAGTTCCCACACCCCGCAAGGCGCTTTTGGTTATTTGCTAAGCAGGATGTCACCACCACCCAGGCTGGCGGTTGCCACCCATTTCCAGGCGGCCGACGATACCATCGCTTCAGCCATGCAGAGTGTCAGGAATCATTATCCGGCCGGAGAGGTAACATTTGCCGCCGATCTGATGGTTTTAACCGTTTCAGCAGACCGGATCCTGCAACAAAGAGCCGTTGTTTCAGATTTTGCTTTTTACCCGGTGGGCCTGTTGCTCGATGTAAAAACTTCGTATTACTGGAAGTGGCATGATCCGATAACCAAGGATTATGCAGTTCCTGATCCCACCGCACAGGTTGACCTTGCCACGGAGATACTTCCCAACGATCCGAATACCAACGCGTTTAACTACCGGGAAGATGGATATTGAAACCAAACTTTGAATGATGTGCCTCCTGTTGTAATTAAAATAATTGTTCTAATCCTCTGATCATGGTAAAATCAATCACACTTGCTTTAATGATGCTGAGCGCAGCCCTCCTGCAAGGACAAAACCTCCTTATGACCTTTTCTGCTGCCGGTGCATCCGGAACTGTCGACAGTGTAAAAGCCACGAATCTCAGGTCAAACCAGAATGTTACCCTGCCCGGCAAGGATACCCTCATCCTGAATATGAGCACGGGGATCATCGACCTGCAGGACCAGGAGCGGGAAGGGTTTGTTTTTCCCAATCCCTGCCAGGGAAGTGCCACATTCATTACAAACATTTCTGAAACTCAAACGGTCACATTGAAGGTCCACACATTGTCGGGACAGACTGTAGCGCAAACCCAGGCATTGCTTCAGCCAGGTATCCATCACTTTTCCCTGGCATTATCACGGACCGGGGTCTATCTCATCAGTCTGATAACCAACCAGGGCATCAAAGGCTTTAAGGTCATTTGCACTGAATCCGGGAACAATGGCAACAAGATCCGTTATGCCGGGACCATTGCGGGGAATGTCATCCCTCCATTGAAGTCAGCCACGGTTTACACATTGGGATACTCGGCAGGCGATATAATTCTTTATCGGTGCAGGGGCGGCATTCATACAACGATCATAACCGATTCCCCTACCAACTCAAAAAACTACGAAGTTGTATTCGCCCCATGTACCGATCCGGCCGGGAAGAGCTATGCCATTGTAAAAATCGGCTCCCAGACCTGGATGGCCGAGAATCTTGCCTGGTTACCGGCTGTAAGTTCATCTGTGAAGGGTTCAGATTCGCTGAAGTATTATTATGTTTACGGGTATGAGGACAGCCTGGTAACTGCTGCTAAAAACACCCTGAACTACAAATTGTACGGCGTACTTTACAACTGGCCCGCTGCCATGAATTCCAGCAACGGGAAGTCGTCAATGTCCCTTAAAACACAGGCTGTTTGCCCGGCCGGATGGCACCTGCCCGAAGACGGGGAATGGAAAACCCTTGAATTAGCACTTGGAATGAGCCAGCAGGATGCTGATACGATTTTCCTAAGGAATTCAGGCGAAGTCGGCAAACAGATCAAATGTTCCATGAACTGGGCCGATGACGGCACGGGAACCAATGCCAGCGGGTTTACCGCTTTGCCGGGCGGTTACCGAAACCTGCATGGTAGTTTTCTGGGTCTGAATGAAAATGCATTGTTCTGGTCAGCGTCGCTTCGGGACTCCACAGCCTGGTATCGCGGCCTGAGCAGCCTTGATTCAGGCGTATACAGAACCGCAACGCTCGGCGGCCAGGGGTTCAGCATAAGGTGCATTAAAGATACCCCCTGATTACAGTACGGTTATTTCCCGATAAATTCCGAATACTTCCCGTCGATATGCTGGTTAAACCAGTTATCAATGACCGACCTTCTGAACCTCCACTCCTTTCCTAGTTTAGCTGCCGGAATCTTTCCGTTCTGGGCCCAGGTATAAATGGTTTGAGGTTTCAGTTTCAAATATTTTGCAACCTCTTCCAATGTCATGATATCCTCCATACCTATTTCTTTAACATTTGTAAAATTTTTGTCGTATCCAGGTTCTGGTGATGGGTTGAGTCTGCACGCTGGCCTGATTGATCACTTTTCGCCTTTTCCGGGTTCATGGTTGGAGATACCAGCTGTTCAACGGAATACACAATGGCCGTATAAAAATTCCCCTCGTATTTTCTGAAAATTTTGAATTCCTCATGCTTTTCGCAAAGAAAAGGCCTGAGGTTCCATGCCAGCTGGATTCCAACAAACGCAAGGATGATGATCCATATCCTGAAAACAACCACCCCGACTTTGGGATAGATATCCCTATTCTCACAGGCATACTTCAATGCATCGACCATCAGCCGCATACCGAAGATCCCGGCAAAGACGAATATGGCTACATGAAGGAGCTGTAAAAAATGATAGTTTCCCCCCGTGATCTGGAATACGATCACAATGGGTGCAAAAGAAATTGCAATGGTCGATGTCAGGACCAACCCACTGAGGATGATGATGATCATCTGCCTCACGCTCATCTTTGACCCCAGGACCTGCTGGATAATGAAAAAAGAGGGGAAACAGATGATCAGGGTCGAGAGGAACAGAACGATGATCTTCACACCGGCTACAACCGACTGCAGCACGCTATGGGAACTGCCCATCACAACACCATAGAGGAAGGCGAACAGGCTGATGATCAGAATTTGATTCAATATCAACTTGTTGGATTGCCTGATGTTGATCTCACCGAAAAATGATTCCTTGTTCTGGAAGATCTGAAAGACCTGCTTGATTCCATTTGAATTTTCCATGGCGATTGGTTTTTAGTCCTGACAAAGATACTGGTTATTTTTCTTTTTCCTACATTTTATTACTGTTATTTACTGTTTAATGATGTTAAATATTACATATTTTAGTAAGCTAGATTTGTTTGACCGGATCTGTATTGTTCCGGGGAACGGCCGGATTTCATTATATTTGCTGCATATACTCAGAAATTTTGTGTGAAAATTAAAACGCTATGACAACATTTAAAAAGTATTCTCTTCTTCTCCTGCTGGGGTTGGTTATCCTGGTTTCAGTACCGGTTCATGCCCAGTTTATTACGATCGGACGAAAAATAAAGTCCATGATAACCGGCACAACCGATGTGGCCACGGTGATCATTGATGCAAAAACATATCTCGTATACCAGGCGGTCATTGACACACTGACCTCCGATCCTAAAGTTGAAGTAATCAAAAAGGACAAAGCTGAACGCATGGTGGAGTTCAGGAACGGGAAATCCACTGTTTCAATGAAGGTCGACTCTCTGGCAACCGGGCTTTCGCAGATCACAGTGTCGGCAACCCATTCGGCAGATGCTCCAAAACAGGCGACCGATCTGGCCGTGGAGACCATCCTTAAGATTTGTGGGAAGGTCGGGATAAAATGTACGCTCGACAAGCCCTAGTTCCCGAAAGCATTCCTGATTTTCTATCCTGAACATCATTTGGAATGTTAATCTTATTAATTTTACTTTACTAAATACATCGTTAACAAAGCAAACTCGTCAATCCTGGTCAACCTGTTTCATGCGACCGGGATAGATACGGTTAACCATTCCAAAAGGGAAAACTCATGAATGACCGGGAAAAACCATACGCTGAGCTGATTAAAGAGTTTCATGAATTAAGAGAATCGTACGATGCATTACAAAAATCCATTGAAAATGTGATCGACGACGGAAAACGGGCAGAGGATCAGTTGCGCCAGCAGGAGGTCCGGTTTGAATTGATGCTGGAATACTCATCGGATATCCTTTTATTCCTGGACAAGGATGGATTTCAGCGGTATATCAGCCCGTCAGCTGAAGCAATCACCGGTTATCCCATCGAAGAACTTAAAAAATCCTTTACTGCGGTAGTTCACCCCGACGATGTGGAACGGGTCAATTCGGTTTTTTTAGATCTCCTTACTAATCCGCGACAGATTCTTAAAGGGGAATATCGGCACCTTCATAAAGGGGGCGGTTTCCGTTATTTTGAAGCCATTGGCCGCAATTTTCTTGACGACCCGGTTTTACAGGGTCTGGTAATCAATATCCGGGATATCACCGATCGAAAACTGGCTGAACAGCAATTACGAGAGAAGGAGCTGACCTACCATTTGCTGGCCGACAATATGACCGATACGGTCTGGCTCATGGATATGGACTTAAAGTTTGTCTACATCAGTCCATCCTTCGAAAAGTTGCGTGGGTTTTCACTGGCTGACCTTCAGCAAATTCCGCTTGACAAGATTCTTACGCCGGAATCATACAAAATAATGATGGAGACGGCTGAGTTGGGGATTCCCAAAGCATTGGCCGATCCGACCTTTTCGCCCCAGCAGACTGTTGAACTTGACTTTTACACCCCGGACGGAATCCTGCATTCTACAGAAACCAAATTGAATCTTATCCGTGACAAGGAGGGAAGACCAACCAATATTCTGGGGGTAGACAGGGATATCACAGAGCGCAAGCAGGCGGAAAAAGCTTTAAGGGAGAGCGAATCATCGCTCGATGAAGCGCAGGAAATTGGGAAGATGGGTAGTTGGGTCTTAAATCTGTCCACCAATGAACTTATTTGGTCAAAGAATTTATACCGGATTTTTGGCTATGAGCCATTCGGGATTGAACCAACCCATGATCTGTTCTATAACCAGGTACATCCCGATGATTTGAATATAATTAACGAGGCTTATGATTATGTGAATGAAACGAAAACGTCTATCAGCCTGGAAATGCGCATTATCCTGCCCGATGGAAAGGTAAAATGGATCCTCAATAAGCTGGTCCCGGTTTTCAGAGAGAACACCCTGTTCCGGTTCAAAGGTGTATGTATCGATATAACCGAACGTAAAGTTGCCGAAGAGGAAATCTACCTGAAATCTCTCGCCCTCGACCAGATTAAAGACCAGGTCACCATTACGAATCTCAAAGGGGAAATAACCTATGTTAACAATGCACAGGTTGAATTGACCGGTTATTCAAAACAGGAGTTGCTCTCTGCAACACATCAGATATTTGGAGAGGATCCGGCTCAGGGTGCGACGCAGAAGGAGATTCTTGAAAACACATTGCAACTTGGATCCTGGCGTGGTGAAATTATTAATTACACAAAATCAGGCGACAGATCCATCATGGATTGCAGAGCTCAGGTTATTACCAGTCCCGGCGGGAATCCCATCGCCTTATGCGGTGTTGCAACCGACATCAGTGAGCAGAAAAAACTGGAGCATGAATTGATCCTGGCCAAGGAAAAAGCTGAAGAAAGCGACCGTTTAAAATCTGCCTTCCTCACCAATATGAGCCACGAGATACGAACCCCGATGAACGGCATTCTCGGGTTTGCCCATCTTTTAAAAAGTCCCAACCTGGAGGGCGAGGATCAGCAAAAGTACATCCGGATCATTGAGAAAAGCGGAGCCCGATTGCTTAACATCATCAATGACATCATCGACATTTCAAAAATAGAATCAGGCCAGATGGAAATTTCAATATCGGAAATAAACATCAATGAGCAAATCGAATGTAGTTATTCATTCTTCCTGCACGAGGCCGAAAAAAAGGGACTGCAGATATCCTATACGAACTCCCTGGCGTCAGACAAGGCCATTGTAAGAACAGACCATAATAAATTCTACTCCGTACTTACGAACCTGATTAAAAATGCCATAAAATATACACCAGCCGGCTCCATTGAATTTGGATATAAAAAGAGGGAAAATTTTCTTGAATTTTTTGTAAAAGATACAGGGATAGGCATCAGCGATGAAGAGAAAACGATCATCTTTGAAAGGTTCAGGCAGGGAGATGATCTGGCCCGGCGTTATAATGAGGGATCGGGGTTGGGACTAACCATTTCCAAAGCCTATGTGGAGATGCTGGGAGGCAAGATCTGGGTCGACAGCAAACCCGGAGAGGGTTCCGATTTTTATTTCACAATTCCTTATACCTTTGAAGCAGAAAAGAAAGAGGCAATAAAACATACCGAAATGACAACTGAAGATAAAAATCTAACCAAAAACCTGAAAATACTCATCGCTGAGGATGATGAAACTTCCTACATCCTCCTTTCCATCATCATGAAAAACTTCAGCTCCATCGTATTGCACGCAGTTACCGGGGCTGAGGCCGTCGAGGTTTGCCGGAACAATCCGGACATCGATCTTGCATTTATGGACATCAGGCTGCCTGAAATGAACGGATATGAAGCAACAAAAAAAATCAGGGAGTTCAACAAGGAGATCATCATCATTGCCCAGACAGCTTACGGGCTGACCGGTGACCGGGAAAAGGCCATCAAGGCGGGATGCAATGATTATTTTTCCAAACCCATTGACTCAGACTCAATATTGGAGTTGGTTCATAAATACTTCACAAGGCTACAGTAGTCAATGTCTGCTTTCCGTTATTGAACCCGGCTCGGTTCCTGTTTATTTTACCCTTTTGCAGTTCAACCTGAAAATTCGACAATTCACCGGTTTTCCTCTTTCGTGACCTTTTATTCCGCCCGTATTTTGCCGGAAAAAATAAAGGTCATGAAAAAAACACTTGGTATTTTACTTCTTTTAATTTCCCTGCTCACAACGAAGGCGGGATTCGCACAATCTCCTGCCCAGGTTATCCGCGGTACGGTGATCGACAAACAGTCCCTGATCACCCTGCCCGGGGCCAACGTGATCATCCTCGGCTCGAACCCGGCAAAGGGAGCATCCAGCGGGGTTGACGGAAGTTTTAAAATAACCGGTGTAACCCCCGGACGGTACGATCTGCAGGTCACCTATCTTGGATATAAATCTGTCATAATTCCAAGTATCGTAGTTACAGCCGGTAAAGAGGTGGTGCTGGATATCGGCCTAGAGGAGAACGTAAATTCATTGAAGGAGGTGGTGATCTCCGGTGCAAAAAAACAGGGAACCATCAACCAGATGGCACCGGTAAGTGCCCGGTCATTTTCCATGGAGGAGGTGAACCGGTATGCCGGTGGCAGGTCAGACCCATCGAGGCTGGTGGCAAATTTTGCCGGGGTGAGCACGCCCAACGATTCGCGCAATGACATTGTGATACGTGGCAACTCCCCGATGGGCGTGTTATGGCGCATCGAAGGATTGACGGTTCCAAACCCCAACCACTTTGTCACACTCGGAACAACCGGTGGCCCGGTAAGTGCATTAAATCCGAATGCATTGAATAATTCCGACTTTTTCACCTCCGCCTTTCCCGCCGATTATGGCAATGCTACCGCCGGTGTTTTCGACATCCATTTAAGAAACGGAAATACAGAAAAATATGAAAATATGATCCAGTTCGGGGCATTGACCGGTCTGGAGGCCATGTCGGAGGGACCATTTAAAAAGGACAGCAAGGCATCCTATCTCATCGCCTACCGCTATTCATTCACCGGTCTTGCGCAAAATCTGGGAATTTCAATCGGCACTGCTGCCACACCCTATTACCAGGACCTCACCTTTAAAATAAATTCGGGTGATACAAAACTTGGCCAGTTCACCTTTTTCGGGCTTGGCGGAACCAGCCACATCGCCTTTATGCATGGGGTGACCGATTCGACCGACATCTATTCAATCCCCGGGCAGGATGCCTATTCGATGAGCCGGATCGGGGTGCTCGGGTTAAAACACCTGCTCCGCCTCAGCAAAAAAATGTACTGGAAGAGCGTGGTCGGGGTCACCTATTCTGAAAACGGGTACACCCTCGATACCATAAACGGCGCAATGGACCCAGTGAGGGTGAGGGATGCAAAGGATATTGAAATCCGCTACGAAATAAACTCTTTTGTCGACTACAAGGTTAATTCACACCTGATGATAAAAGGCGGTATCCAATGCGAATTGATGAACCTTAACCTGAAGATGGATGACCGCCAGTATTCAATCGATTGGAAAAACCTGTGGAATTACAGAGGAAATACCTCTTTGCTGGCAGCCTACCTGGAGGCAAAATACCGTATAAATGATAAACTGACCCTGGATGCCGGTCTGCGCAGCCAGATGCTTACGCTCAATAACGCCATATCCTTTGAACCGCGTCTTGGATTGAAATACCAGGTGAATGCGAAGAACTCAGTGGCTGTCGGTTTTGGCCATCACAGCCAGATGCAGCCTTTGTCGGTTTACTATTACCGGTATCAGCTGCCCGATAATTCCTATGATGAATCGAACCGGGAGCTGGGCTTCACAAACAGTCTTCATTTTGTTGGTTCCTATGAAGTACTTCCTTTCAATGACTGGCGTGTTAAAGCTGAGGTTTATTACCAATCACTGTATGATGTTCCCATTTCAAAGTTGCCAAACAGCTTTTCGATGCTGAATGAGGGATCCTCGTATGCGCCCACCGAAGAGGGGAACCTTGTAAATAAAGGTACCGGCACAAACTATGGACTGGAGCTGACAGTAGAAAAATTCTTTTCACATGGGTTTTACGGATTGCTGACCGGTTCAATATATCAGGCGAAGTACAAGCCAAGCGATGAAATCGAGCGCAATACGGCCTTTAACGGGAACTTTGTTTACAACATCCTGGCCGGGAAGGAGTTCAAGGTAGGCAAAGCCAAACAAAACGCCTTCATTATCGATGTTAAATTCTCACAGGCAGGTGGCCGGTATTATACCCCGGTTGACCTGGATGCCTCCCGTGCTGCCGGAAAGCAGGTGCTGATGGGCGATGCCTATGCATTTTCGGAACGCTACCCCGATTTCTACCGGCTGGATGTCAAAGCAGGCTTTACCTACAACAGTAAAAAACTGAGACTCACCCAGTCGATATTTCTTGACATACAGAATGTGACGGGACACCAAAACGTCTTTGCCCAGCAATATAATCCCTATACCCACCAGGTAAATACCCTGTACCAGATCGGATTTTATCCTAATTTTATCTACAAAATCCAGTTTTAGAATAAGCATAATGAAATGGCCATGAAAAAGACCGCACAACTCTTATTGATCCTGCTCTTTTCCCTCAGCCTCCTTTTTCATCTTCTTGTAGTCTTTAAGGTGATCCCTTATGCCATTGTCTGGGGAGGACGGCTTCAGACAGATACCGATATGTACCGGTTCGAAACGGTTTCGATCATCGTAAACCTCTTTTCCCTGATGGTCCTGCTGCTGAAATCGGGAATCATCAAATCCCCGATCCGGCCGTCGTTTGTCAATGGCGCATTGTGGGTCATGTTTGCCCTCATGGCCATGAATACGGTGGGAAACCTTTTTTCCGGAAATAATCTGGAACGGATCATCTTTACACCATTGACCCTCGTCTCGGCAATCCTGCTCCTGGTCGTCTTACTCAGGAAAGGCTGAGCGGTGTGGTCGCATGACCCGGAATCAATATCCTGACCGGTTATTACAATTCAACCATCCATTTCGACAATTCAACCGTTTTGTACTTTCCCACCCTTGCAATTGTCCTGAATTTTGTACGCAGAAAAAACGCACCCTTATCCGGATCCATTTTCCAGGGAAGGAGCGATGACAAAATCAGAAACTCAAAAAATCAAGTAAAATGAAAAAGACACTATTCATCCTCTCAGCATCCGTTGTATTATGGCTGGCAAGTTTTTCGGCTTCCGGCCAGGTGATTATTCCTTTAACCACCGAGGTGCAGATCGACGACACCTATACCATCATCTGGAACGGCGTCAGCCTTGCCTATCGTATGGTGAACGAAAAATGGGAACGGGCTGCAGATTACGATTACCAGTTCAGCGTGATGCAGAAGCGATATGACAACCTGTGGAAGTCGGTAAAAACCCTCCACCGTATGCATCCTGACTATAACGGGAAAGCAGGACAACGCGACCAGACGATGTATTTTGAATTAAAGTACTTCTCACGGAATGATTCCGTAATTTGCGACCTTAATTCTTCCCTGGGGAAGGGATTTGGATTTACAGACAAAGAGTTCCGGAATGAGACCATTGAATTTAAAGTCGACGGAATAAGCAAATTCGCTCCCTATGATCATATCCGTATCACACAGGAATATAAATACGAAGAGGGCGTTCTTCAGGAAACAGTATTTCTATTCAAGAAAAAGGACGGGAAGGAAATTCCGTTTATGAAAAACGAAGAACGTGCATCCTTTTATATGAAGGGCAAATTGGACAATGCTCCGACGAAATTTAAAGAATAGCGTGAAAATCTGAACAAACAATGAAGAAAATTCTGATCATCAACGGGCATCCAAACAGCGAGAGCTTTAATTTCGGCCTGGCCCGGGCCTATAAAAAAGGAGCCATTGAGGCGGGAGCTGAAGTGAAAGAGATCATCATCAGGGAACTGAAGTTCAATCCCAACCTGCAGTCGGGTTACCAAAAGCGGACAGAACTGGAACCAGATTTACTCGATGCCTGGGAAAAAATCAAATGGGCCGAACACCTGGTCTGGGTTCACCCGGTATGGTGGGGCGGACTGCCTGCCATCACCAAGGGATTTATCGACCGCCTGTTTTTACCTGGTTTTGCCTTTCAGTACCGTGAAAATTCGGTTTGGTGGGACAAGCTGCTCAGCGGTAAAACGGCACACATTCTCACCACGCTCGACCAGCCCTCCTGGTATTACCGGCTGGTGTTCGGCAAACCCAGTGTGAACCAGTTAAAAAAATCGGTCCTCGAATTCTGCGGGGTGAAACCTGTAAAAGTTTCGTATTTTGGCCCGATGAAAGGTTCAAATGAGATCACCCGTCAAAATTGGTTGAAAAAAGCAGAACGCACCGGCAAGAAGTTGGGTTAACATTATGAGAAACAATAAACTGAGATTTCTTTACATGATTCTGCTGGGGATTCTGATCACCCTGGGGCTCAACCTTTTTCTGCCAGGCCGGACCTTTGGCAGTTTTCATCTGATCGACTTTCTCACCTCCATCATCATCAGCATCATGGTCTGGGAAGGGAACCTCCGCATCGACCACTGGATGAACCGGAAATATCCCTGGATCACCATGCCGGTGAAACGGATCTTCATCCACCTGGCGCTGAGTGTCGGGTACAGCGGAATTGTGATATTTCTGGCCTCCTATGCCTTCAACTGCTTTACAGACTCCATTTCGATCAGCAGCAAGAACTTTTTCAGCATCACCTTTTCCATACTGGGTATTCTTTTGCTGATGTCGGTATTCCTGCTCTCGATTGAAATCAGCACGCAGTTTTTCAAACACTGGAAAAATTCACTGGTGCAGATTGAAAAATACCGGGCCGAAAACCTCCAGGCTCAGCTTCAGAATCTGAAAAACCAGCTCAATCCCCATTTCCTGTTCAACAACCTGAGCGTGCTCTCCTCCCTGGTGTATAAGGATCCCGACAAATCGGTCGAGTTCATCAACCAGCTTTCCAGGGTGTATCGTTACCTGCTCGACAACCAGGCCAACGAACTGGTGACAGTTGAAGAAGAGCTGGCGTTTATCCGTTCGTACATCTATCTGCTGCAAATCAGGTTCGACCGGAACCTGGTCATCCATACCGATGTCAGAAAGACTGATCTGTCGAGGATGATCCCCCCGATGGCGCTGCAGATCCTGGTGGAAAACGCCATCAAGCACAACGAAGTTTCTTCCGATCACCCCTTGTCGATCACCATCCTTTCGGAAGGAGAAAAACTGGTGGTGTCAAATAACCTTCAGCTGAGGCCGCTGTATGAGCCCGGATCGCAAACAGGGCTGAAAAACATCCGGGCACGGTATGAGTTTTTCACCCGGATCCCCGTTGAGGTGATCCAGGATGGAAGTTCGTTTATTGTAAAAATCCCGTTATTGTCTGCAAAATGAATGCAATCATCATTGAAGATGAGAAACTCTCGGCCGAACACCTGAGCAATCTCCTGAAGCGGGTCGATCCCGACATCCGCATCCTTGATGTGTACGATTCCATCAGGAACAGCATCGATGCCTTTAAAAACGGGATCAAAGCCGACCTTCTGTTCGTTGACATTCACCTTGGCGACGGATTGAGTTTCGAGATCTTCAGCGAAATAACCATCGATACCCCGATTATTTTTACCACCGCTTTCGATGAGTTCGCCATCAGGGCCTTCAAACTCAACAGCGTCGATTACCTGCTCAAACCTGTGGGGCTGGACGACCTGACCAGGGCGCTTGATAAATTTAAAAAGTTCAGCCGGAACGATTATTCGAAGATGCTCGACAATATCATGCAGTCCTACCAGCTCATAAACAGGCAATATAAAAACCGGTTTATGATCAAAATAGGTGAAAGCATTGTTTCGGTAAAAACTGATGACATTTCCCACTTCCTGTTTGAGGATGGGATCGTCCTGCTGGTAACCAAAACCAACAACCTGTATCCCGTCGATTTTGCCCTCGACCAGCTCGAATCGCTGCTTGATCCCGCCGAATATTTCAGGATCAACCGGAAGGTGATCCTGAGCATCAATGCCATCCAGAAATCGGGGACATACTTCAACAGCCGGATCAAGGTCGTTTCTCCCCATCTCCATGCCGATAACTCCATCGTGAGCCGCGAAAGGGTGAACGATTTCAAAGCCTGGCTCGGTGGATCGAGGTAAACAATTGTTTCATCCTCTTAGTTTTTCATAAACGCATTCAGCCGGGTCCAGAAATCAGCCTTTTCGCCGGCGCTCATCAGGTAGTCGAGCCTGCCCAGCGATTGCTGAAGGTTAAAGTAACTTTTGATAAAGTTGCTGAAGGCGGTGTTCACCGACATGCCGGTGGTGAGGTTTTGCTGCTGCGCATCCAGGACATCGAGGATGCTTTTTTTCCCGAGCAGGTATTGGTTGTTCACGATTTCGAAATTCTTTGTCGCAGCAGTCTCAGCAAGTTTCATCTGCCTGTAGTCGTAATAGGCCGACATCAGCGCCGAAAGGTTTGATCGGACTGATGACTCCAGTTTATCCAGTTCTGATTGCTGCTCGCTGTTCAGCTGTGCCAGTGCCAACCGGGCTTTCTGGGCGATGGCATTGTTTTTCAAACCGGTGAACAACGGGATCTCCAGTTTGGCTCCGACCGACCATGAATAGTCAGGATAGGTGGCGGTGATTCCTCCCGGCAGCTCATAGGGAGGCTGGTACAGCCTGTTGGCGTAATTTCCATAGGCGGTGGCCGTTGGGATGAACCGTGAGATGCTGTTTGACTTGTAGGTCCGCTGCTGGGATTCGATGAGGGAGGTATATTGCCGCAGCACCGGGGAATGATCGATCCCCTCCTTCACCAGGAAATTACCCAGTTTAACCAGCCTGATCGGGTCATCGAGAAGGGTAAAGAGGGTTGAATCGGCGATGAGCAGCCCAGACTTCTCCAGCCTGAACTCGGCCAGATCGTAAGAGGTCAGCGACCTGACATGAACCAGCTGGATGAGCTGGTACGAAACCTGTGTAATCAGTGCATAGGAGGAGATAACCTCCTTTTTCGACCGGGCCACCTCGATCTGCCACCGGAGTATTTCATCCTCTCCGGCGGCACCGGTCTCCTTCTTCATCTTCGCCACCTCCAGGTTCGACCGGGTGATCATCAGGTTATTGATCAGGAGATAAAAGTTGCTGCGGTTCTCAAGAATATTCAGATAGGCCTGGGCCACCCGGTTCCCGATGTCGAGTTTCTGGGTATTCAGCCCCTCTTCGCGGGCGACCTGCCTCGACCGGGCTATTTTTACGTCGGCCCACGAGGGTTCGGAATAGAGCGTTTGTGAACCGCTTGCATTGGCCGAAACCGATTGCGGGGGCTGGTAATTCAGCTTGTCGTTGAGGGTGCCGGTCGCATTTACACTCAGATAGGGCAGCAGGGCCGATCGTGCAATGTTGATGTCCTTCGACCCGGCCAGCACCTCAAATTTCCTGGCCACCAGGTCGCGGTTGCTGTCAAGCGCCACCGACATCAGGTCGGGAAGGGAGATGAATTTTACCGCAGAGTCCTGTTTCTTCAGATCCACAATGGTGGCTTCGGTGAAGAGGTCCCACGAGATGAGTTTGAGTCCCAGTTTTCCAAAGGTTCCCAGGTTCAGGAAAAATCCTTTTCCGGTAAGCAATTCAACCGGGAGGGTCGAGGCATTCTGCCCCAGGAGGATCTGCTGGACATTCAGCGCGATCCGTTTCGACAGCCTTCCGATGAACCGTGGATAAACCGAAGCCAGCACGCCATCTTCAACCAGGGTTTCGTCATATCCGAAACCCGGCAGTTTCCGGGCATTGAGCGATTCGATCAGGCGCATCAGTTCCGGGAAGGGCATGCGGAAAAGGGCATCCAGGTAAACGGCATCTGCATCAGCGGGAATCGATTTTAAAATTGCATCGGCTGAGGTATCTGCAAGGATCAGGTTTACTTCAATCCCCGCAATGGTGTCAAAATTGGATTTCGAACGGTTTTCAGGATTGATCACTTCATAATAATCCCGGCTGATGATCATGGAGAGTTTTTTGAACGGAACGATCTTTTTCAGTTCAGCGAATTCATTGTCGAGCGAGGATTTTAACTGGATGTAGGTGAGATTGGGAACCCCGCTCGTTCCGTTCAGCCAGGGAAGTTTTTGCATGTCATGGTTGATGACCATGGCGGCGATCACCGGCTTTGCCAGCACCTTTCGCTCAGCCAAATCCTGCGAAGCCAGGACTCCCATCGAGATGATGATGTCGACGGTTTTATCGGCCAGGAGGCGGTCGTTGACCGAGATGACCGACGCCTCACTCCAGTTCCCGGTGGTGTGAGACAGGTCAACAAAATCAACATCCACCTGCCCGGCCATGAGCCCGCGGACCTCCGTGATAACCTGGCTCTGAAATTCGGGGTTGACCTTCGCAGGTCCGTCGTACACCACAGCCACCTTCACCCGGCTGGTTTTGAATGACAGGGCCTGTTGCGCCCTGGATCCGGAAATCCCGGTTAAAATAAAGAGACCTAAAAGGAATATCTTCAGCGTTGCGGAGGCCACTCCTGCCGGCCCGGGACCGGCTTTTTCTGTAACGCTCCTCTTCCGGCGGTCAATAAAGCCGGCCATCTTTTCATATACCACCGGGACAAGGATGAGCGTGAGGAACATTGAACTGGTCAGTCCGCCGATCAGCACCCAGGCCAGCCCGTTTTTCCATTCGGCACCGGCCCCCGAAGCGGTGGCGATGGGCAGCATGCCGAAGATCATGGCAAAGGTGGTCATGAAAATAGGGCGGATCCGCATCTTCCCGGCATCGATCAGCGCGGCGTGGATCGTCTCTCCGGCAGCACGCCGTTCATTGGCCCGGTCAACGATGAGGATGGCATTCTTCGAAACCAGTCCCACCATCATGATCAGCCCCAGGATGGAGAATACATTGATGGTATTCCCGGTGAGGGCCAGCGCCAGGATGGCGCCGATCAGCGCTACCGGGATCGAAAATAAAACAACAAAGGGATAGGCGAAGGAATCATACAGGATCACCATGATAAAATAGACAAAGAGAATTCCAGCGATCAGTGCTACGAACAGGCTGAGAAAGGAGGTCAGCATCTCATCCTGGTCGCCGCCGAAATTGATCCGGGTTCCCTGGGCTTTTGAATCTCCCAAAAGAGCAGTGAATGACTGGATAATGGATCCGGCGGGCGAACCATCTGTATAGGCGCTTACCGTAGTCATGGCATTCCGGTTCTTCCGCTCCAGCTTGGTGGGTCCCGACGACTGGTAAATGGTGGCAAACTGCTGCAATTCGATAATTTCCTTCTTGGGATTGACAAACGAAAGGTGGGCAATGTTATCGGGGTTCGTCCGGTCGAACTTGTCGAGCGAAACCCGGATATCATACTGGTTTGATCCCTCCCGGTATTTCGAATCATTGTTGCCGGTGAGGGCGATTTGCAGGGTGGAGCCTATATCCGTTACAGTGAGGCCGAGCGCCGCCATCTTCTGCCGGTCGATCTCCACCCGTGTTTCAGGATTTCCCTTCGTGGCTGAAAATTTAAGATAGGTCACGCCGGGGGTAAGGATCAGCTTCCGGGCAACGATGTCTGCGGTTTTCATGATGCTGTCGTAATTCACCCCTGTGATCTCCACACTCACCGGCGCGCCGCTGGTCCCTCCCGTAAAATCGATCTGGTTGATGAATACCTTCACCCCGGGAATATTGGCGGTGAGCTGCTTTACCTTCAGCCCGAGCTGTGCCGTTGATAGCGACCTCCGATCCTTGGGGCAGAGCGAGACCACGATCTCAGCCTGGTTGTCGCTCGACACACCGTCGCCTCCCTTCCCTACATTGGTCAGGATGCTTGTCACCTCGGGCAGGGTGGCGATCCGTCTTTCGATCTCCTGGGTCTGCCGGTTGTTGTTCTCGAGGGTGGTGCCGGGTGCATATTCCAAGGCAACCGAAAACTGGCTGCGGTCGGTCTGTTTCATGAATTCAAACCCGGTAAGTCCGGCAACCGGGATGAGCAGGGTGATCAGCAGTCCGGCCGAAACCAGGAAAAGCACCTTGCCGGGATGGCGAAGGCTCACCTCCAGCAACTGGCTGTATTTTGCGGTGATATAACTGAATCCACGTTCAAAGATCTTCCCGAAACGGTTCAGCAGGGAGTCGGAATTGTATGCTTCAAGCCTGGCAAACCGTGAGGCAAGGATGGGGGTCACCGTGAAGGAAACCAGGAGGCTGGTGAGGGTGGATACCAGGATGATGATGGAAAATCCACGGACAATGTCACCGATGAGCCCGGTCGTGAGGGCCAGTGGAACAAACACCACGATATCGACAAAGGTGATGGAGATGGCGGCAAACCCGATCTCGGTCCGGCCTTTCAGTGCCGCCGTGCGCCGCTCCTCCCCCTTTTCAAGATGGTGATAGATGTTTTCAAGCACCACGATCGAATCGTCAACCAGGATCCCGATAACCAGCGAAAGGGCCAGCAGGGTGAAGAGGTTCAGGCTCATTCCGAAGATCCACATGACTACGAAGGCCGCCGTAAGGGAACAGGGAATGGAGACCATCACGATCAGGGAGGTGCGGAACGAATGCAGAAAGAGGAACATCACGAGGGCTACGAGCAGGATGGCCAGCCCCAGGTCATCCATTACAGCGCTGGCCGCATCCATGGTGTAAACACTCTGGTCGTCGGCAATGTCGAAATGGAGCCTGATATCCTGGTAATCGGCTTCCAGCCGGGATAATTCCTTGTGAACCAGCCTGCAAACCTGCACCATGTTGGCATCATTCTGCTTCTGCAGTTCAAGCCCCAGGGCGTTGACCCCGTTAAATCGGCTGATCCGGGTGGGTTCAACCGTTCCGTCCTGGACTTCGGCCACATCACGGAGCCTGATCTCGCCGCCCCTGGCGGAATATCCTACAACCAAGTTGCTCATCTCCTCCAGCGAGGTAAATTTCCCCGCCACGCGTACGACGAACTGGTGGCTGGGATCCATCAGTTTCCCTGTCGGAAAATCGAGGTTCGCCGTGTACAGGGAGTTGGCGATCTGGCTGAGAGCCAGTCCGTAGGCCCTTGCTTTCTGTGCATCGACGTTGATCTTGATCTCCCGTTTCAATCCGCCCGTTATGATGATGTTGCCAACCCCCGGCACCCGCGACAGGCTCGGTTTTATCTGGTCATCCACGAGGGTATAAAATTTGGCCGCCGCTAAATTGGAGGTAAGCGAGAGGCGGAGAACCGGCATCTGGCTGGCCGAATAGGTGAGCAGCGAGGGCGTTTTTGCATCCTTGGGCAGGGTGGAAATGACCTCGTTGACCTTCCGCTGCACATCCTGAACTGCAAAATTGATCTTGGCCGTACGGTAAAACTCCAGGAAAACGATGGACAATCCTTCGTACGAAACCGAAGTGATGTTCTTCACCTTCTCGATTCCCGATACGGCATCTTCGATCACCCGGGTCACATTGTTCTCCACCTCGCCGGGCGAAGCACCCGGGTAAACGGTCTGGACCGTGACATAGGGGGCATCGATCTTTGGCAGCAGTTCATACCCGAGCTGGAAATAACCAAAAACAGCCAGCAGGCCAAGTGCCAGAAAGATTACGACGATGAAGGAGGGGCGTTTGATCGCCAATTCAGTCAAAGACATTGGGAAGGATTTACAAATTACGAATTACGAATTACGAATTACTCCATTACTACATTACTCCATCACTTTGTCACTTTTTACCTTGTCACCCTGTTACCCTGTTACCCTGTTACCTTGTCACGTTTTTTCATCACTTAACAATGATGACTTTAACATTATCCGACAGGTTGTTCTGGCCGCTGGTCACAACTGTGGCACCCTCCTCCAGTCCGTTCAGCACCTCCAGGAACTGGCCCGATTCGCGGCCGATGGTGATGCTGACCAGCCGGGCAATATTTCCGGTGATCACAAAAACATTCGCATTCCGAACGCTGCCGGTCAGGGCCTCCCGGGGGATCACCAGGCTGCTGCGCGAGGTGATGGAGGTGAAATTCACCCTGGCAAACATGCCGCCCTTCAACGGATTCTGCGACGAATTGGGGAGTTTTATCTCCACCGGGAAGGTGTGGTCGTCATCGGCTTTGGAGGCAATGTTGTCAACATGTCCATAAAAAATATGGCCGGGGTACACGTCCGTGCTGATCTCCACCGAATCGCCGGGGTGAAGCATAAAGGCATCCTTTTCCGAAACATTCACACGCACCTTCAGTGTGGAGATATCGACGATATTGCCAATACTGGAATTGAGCTGAATATAGGATCCTTCGTTGACCTTCCGCGAATTGATGGTCCCAGCAATGGTTGCCTTCACTTTGGTATCATCCAGCGCCTTCTGCGAACGGGTCATGTCATTCTCGGCCGATTGCATGTCGAGCCTCGAAAGATCAAGCTGTGCCGCCGAGATCGAATTCTGCTCATACAGGGTCTTATTTCGCTCGAAATCGCGCTTGGCCTTGAAATAGTTGATCTCGGAACGGGCCATGTCCGACTTCCGAACGAGATCATCAATCTCAACCAGCACCATGCCCTTCTTTACCTGATCGCCGATCCGGAAATGAATCGCCTTGACCACCCCCTCTGCTTCGGCAATGATGTCGACATCGTTCACCGGGTTGATTACCCCCACCATGCTCACCAGGTTTGACAGGACCTGCTTTTTGACCGTGCATACATTGACAGGAATGTCGCTGAGGACCTCCTGCCGGCCACCCTGCTCTTTTCGCTTACCAATTACAAACAGAACAACAATGATCAGTACGACGATCACCGTCGCAATGGATGGAAATAGAAATTTTTTCATTTTTAATTTTAATGAGGGGTTACGGTCAAATCAAAGATACAATTTTTCAATAAACCCTCACCGGTCCCAAATTAAGGGTTTATCCAGATAAAACTCACAGGGGATTCTGTGACAGGATCATCACCCGCCGCCGGGCCAGGTAGTGTTTCAGGGTGAACCGGAGGAAAAGGGTCAACCCGATGACTGAGGAGAGCGAGCAGAAAAGAAAGGCTGTTGAGATTGAATACCGCTGGGAGATCATACCTGCAAAGATCATCCCCAGTCCCATTCCCAGGTCCATGGCGATAAAGGCCGTTGAGTTGGCAGCCCCCCGGTGGTTTGGTTCGACAATGTTGTTGATCATGGTCTGAAAGGTAGGCCACACCACACCGCCTCCGAATCCCAGGATGATCGCAGAGAAATAAAAACCAAAATCGTTTTTTACCAGGGCGAGGATCGGAAAACCTATGATCAGCAGCGAGAGGCAAAGGATGATGATCCTGCGCGGCCCGTTCCGGTCAACCGCCTTGCCGGCCGAAAACCGTGAAGTGATGATCCCAAGGGCATAGATCAGGAAGAACCCGGAGGGATTTTTAATGCCGATCTCCTCCCCGTAAAGGGCAATGAAGGAGAGCAGCCCGCCATAGGACAATGAGGTGATCAGCAGGTTCAGCGAGGGGATGAGCACATTGGTCTCCACAAGGTTCTTCCATTGGAAGGTGGATTCGGGGAGCCGGTGGAACACAGGATAATGAATGAAGGTGGACAGGATCATGCTCAGCATGCTGATGCCGAATCCCGACAGGAACATGGCATCATAGCCCCCGTGCTGCAATACAAAAGATCCGACCATGGGTCCCAGCGCCATGCCGGCGGTGGTCATCACCCCGAAATAACCGAACCCCTCCCCCCGTTTGTCAGCCGGAATAATATCTCCCGCAATGGTTGAATTTGAGGTGGTGGTCAGTCCCCAGGTCAGGCCGTGCATAAAACGCACCACGATCATGAACCATACGGTGGCCGTGACAATGTAAACGTTGAAAATGAGCCCGTAAACCAAAAGGGAGGCGATGAAAATGGTCTTGCGTCCGAAATAATCGAGGCTGAACCCGCAGAAGGGCCTGACAAGAATGGAGGCGATGGCATAGCTTGAAAGCACCAATCCGACCATGGTGTGATTTGCCTTCAGCACGGAGGAGATATACAGGGGCAGGGTGGAGATCAGCGAATAGTAGGCTGAACACATCAGGAAATTGGAGAGGGTGAGCAGGGTGAAGTTCCGGTTCCAGAGTCGTGATTTCATGGCCTTGCGAAATTACGGAAACTATTTCACCACCGAGATCTGATAGATGTTTGCTTCGTTGCGGTAACCACTGCTCTTCAGATACCAGTCTGGATACTGGATCCCGGCCGATTCGGCCCACGCTGCGAATTTAAGGTAGGCGCTGGTGATCTGATCGCCTTCAACGGTGTAATCAAATCCCGGGGAGATCCTGATGGCCCAGGGGAGGTTTTTCGTTGTCTTGTAATACTTGCCTGTGGCCGGATCGGAATCATCCTCCCCTGTCTTGAAATAAGCCTGGTTAGCCAGACTGGTGGGAAGATGGTTTGGCAGATGGATCTCTTTCCCGCGGTCGAGATTTACGAACATGAAGGGATTGAACTGGTCAAGCCCCACGTCGTCCAGGGTATAGGTACCGGGCTTTAAACTGATCGTGACAACCGTGGTATCGGGCTTTACATAGGGCATGCCGGGGGTCACATTTACGCCGAATCCTCCCGGCGAGATCATGATTTTATTCACATTGTCGAACAGGATCACAGTGATCCGCTCCTGGCCAGCTTCGGTTCCGTTGGCGTTCAGGGCGATCAGCCCCTCCTTCAGTTTCATCCCGGCTGCCTCCACATCGGCTCCGGCAATTCCTGAGGCAGGTAACTGGAACCCGAAACCATTCTGAAAGCCGGCGCCGATGGCACGGATGACAAAGGTGCCCATCACCTCCGATACTTTGTTATTGGCGTTGGTAACGGTCTTAAACCGGTAATCGAGCACGAGGTCGTTGAAATCATAATCCCCTTTTCCCGGCCAAAGATCTTCGAAAGCCAGGGTGCCATATCCCACGGCCGGGGAGTAGTTGTTGAAGGCCCTGGCCGGATCCTTCGGGTAGGCATCATCCGCATCGGGCACACCATCGCCATCCTGGTCAGGGGCATTGCCCGTTTGGGCAAAATTCGCCTGGATCTCGGTCTGGTCCAGGGCACGGCTGAAAAATTTGGCTTCATCCACCGATCCGGGAAAGAACTTCTGAAGGCCGTCGTCTGAGCCGATCGACAGGTCGCGGCTGTTCACGTAAAGCAAACCCGTCACCGCCTTGCTGTTCCTGAGTTGCCCGTTTACATAAAAATTAAGCTGCTGGCCATCGTAGGTCATGGCCAGGTGGTACCATTCGTTCAGGATGGGTAGTCCGCCTCCCCAACTCAGTGCCTCGGTGATGTTGCCAACCAGCCTGATCTGCGCGCCCCAGCCGCCCCAGTTACCCTGCCCGAGACCATGCCCGTCATAATCGCCCTTCTGAAATATTTTTGCAGTTACGTTCTTGCTTGTTTTGGCCCAGGCCATCATGGTGAGGCCATACACAGGATTCAGATTCAGCTTGCTCAGAGCCTTTGCCACCCCGGTAGTCCCATTAAAGGTAAGGCAGCTTCCCGAAATTCCTTTGTCCCAGGATGCCCCGGTAATGGTTGCGTTATTAACTCCCTTGCTGTCGTTTGCCATGTTTCCCGTATTTTCATCAAGCTTCCACCAGGAGACCAGGTCGTCGCTTCCGGTTCCGGGATCGGGTGTGGAACCAAATATCTGAAGGATGTCAGGATCGGTAAGCGCCCTGTCGTAAACCAGCATCTCGTCGATGGTCCCTTTAAAAGGAACAGTGCTCTTCTGTTTCCCGATGTAAACATCCGATGTTGAAGACTGCAGGTTCCCGGTGTTGGATGCATAGGTTCTCAGCAGGCCGTCAAGGAAGATCTTCATGATGGTGCCGTTGTATGTCACCGCCACATGATGCCAGTCGGTGTCGAGAATCCGGCTGCCGATTCCCGAGTTCAGGGCATAGGGGGCAGGGGTATATACGGTAAAATAAACCCGCCCAAGGGCATCCAGGGAGACAAGGTATTTCTGAGCCTGGAAAATGAAGGTCCCATTATCGCCCACGGCGTTTAACCTGAACCAGAAGGAGAAGCTGATGCTGTTCCCCACGGGGTCGAACCCGGCATTGGGGATCTGGACCAGGCTGGTACTGCCATTGAAGGCAAGCGCGCTTCCGCGGATACCTGTCGTCCAGCTCGCATTACTGATCGTGCCGTGATGGCTGCCTGCCGCATCGCTGGCCGTTGTTCCTGTGTTTTCATCAAGGTGCCAGGCCGAAATCAGCCCCGTAAGAGGGATATCCAGCGGATGGGATGCGGTGCTGTTTTTAAGGGTATTCGAAAGGGTGACCGAAACCACGCTTCCCGAAAGGGTCACCGGAATGCCGTTCACATGAACCTCCGTGATATGGGCGGGGATGCTGATCTTAACGGCAAAGCTGTCGCTGATCC
>Ga0247842_10000912_pt1 | contig 55259 bp, 52 predicted proteins | sample LaCruzMarch2015__3_FD_192411 | JGI IMG/M metagenome (GOLD analysis project Ga0247842, IMG submission 192411) | Freshwater microbial communities from meromictic Lake La Cruz, Castile-La Mancha, Spain - LaCruzMarch2015_19m | ecosystem: Environmental > Aquatic > Freshwater > Lake | place: Spain... | reverse complement strand
TATTGTTTAGTTTTGATTGTGGAAAACTAACCGATATTAAGCAGTGACTTCGCTGAAATTGACTTTTATTTTCGAATTCATAATCTTCATAAAAATCATCGCAAAAACATTCTTCTGCACACTCCCTAACCTGGTCAAGTAGTTTCGTTACACTACCATTTTTTAAAACATTGAATGACGCTTCAATATTATACCCCATTTATATAGCTTAATATTTTCTTAATTTCTAATAAAAAAATTTTATGTAGTGAGAGATTTCTCTACATAAAATTTACTACAATACTTTCATTTTCATTTATTAAAAGATATATATATATAAATGTCATTTAGACAATTTGGAGGACTTAATTATGCACCAAAACACAATATAGTTGCAAGTAATTATAATACATCTAATAATTTACTTGTAACACAAAATGTTGGACAACCTAATTCTTATATTAATTTTTTAAGTGATATTAGTGGCAATATACGTGTTTATGGAGATTTTGATTTATCTGGAAATTTAAATGTTAGTGGTGATGTTGATATTTCTGGAAATATTACTGCTGAGTATATGTTCTTATCATCTTATCCACCTACTTTTTCTAATCAAGCAAACGCAGTTATGCCTAAAGCTTATGTTGATGCACTTACTGGAGGCGTTGTTCCATTTGGAGCTGTTAAAGCTATTTCAACGTATGATTCTAGTAGCAATAATACACCTGGTTTTTATCCTGTTCCCTTAACAACTTTTGCATCTATTTTCCAAATAGACGGATATACACCATCTGTTGGCGATTTAGTATTATTAAATGACCAAGGGACTAGTAATGGTCAAAATCCTGCTACTTTGAATGGTATTTATCAATTAACTGGTTCACTTGGAAGTTATTCATATATTAGAAGCTCTGTAATGCCAAATACAACAGATGTAAAAAGGGCTGGTGTAAGTATTCAACAAGGAATATCTAATGAAAGAGGATTATGGGTTCAAACCCAAGAACCGGCTATAGTTGGACAAAACCAATTATTATGGACAATATTCTTTTCATTTAATTATGCATTAGGTCAAGGTTTAAGTATTGCAAATGCACCTAATAATAAAGAACTATTATTTGTTGATTCCAGTCTTAATTTTTTAACATTGGTAGATGCTTCTTCTAGTTTTCCCACTTTAAATATAGGAACTGAAAATGCTACAACTATTAATATTGGTAATAATTTAACAACATCAAATAACTTAACTGGACCATTATCTGTATCTGGAGAAACAATAGATTTAAGTAATAATGCTGGCATAATTAGAATGATTATTGGTGATACTCCTAATCCTCCTTATAATTATATACAATCAGGGTTAGTAGGAGGTAATACAGCAAGCACAAAACCTTTATTAATTCAAAAATATTATTCGAATGACCCACCAACAATGTTTTTAGATGTTTCTAATAACAAAGTAGGAATTAATAAAATTAACCCTAATTATACTTTAGATGTAAGTGGAAATGGTTTATTTACTGGTACAGTAACAGCACAATCATTTAATACAACATCAGATTATCGTATAAAAGAAAATATTGAAATACTTAATGAAAATTATAATGTAGATAATTTAAGACCAATTACATATTTAAATAATCAAACTGGAAAACAAGATATTGGTTTGCTTGCTCATGAGCTTCAAGAATACTTTCCTTGTTTAGTAAATGGAGAGAAAGATGCAGAAGAATTCCAAAGTGTTAATTATACAGGGTTGATATCTATATTGATTAAAGAAATTCAAGAACTTAAAAAAGAAATAAAATTATTGAAAGAGAAGATTTAGAGCAACGCGGAATTAAAATGCCGAATAATTAAAAATAAACAATATAAAGATAATTTGGAATTTATAAATAGGGAGTGGAGAAATGTGGCTTTTCAATGAAACTTTCTGTTAAACAAATAAGGATAATTACTCTTTGAGGACAGCGAATGCTTTATCTTTTTATCAGCCATAAATAGTTGTTTCGTTAAGGTAGTGTATGAAATAACATTTGATGGGAATTTGCTTACCTACCATAAAGTAAGTAGATGAGAAACCCATTACATAGAATTTAGTTAATCCTCCTTTTAGGAGGAAGCGCTCGTATTTTTTTGTTGAATAACTCGGCATTTAAAATACGCGTTGCTCTAAATATTTAATTATATATATTTCAATGGGTAACGGAGTTATTGGAATATCTAAGGAAAATGAGGAAAATTATAAAAGAAAATTTATATTTCGTGTTTTATCAGGAGGTAACGAAAAGTGTGTAGTATTTTATTAGAACTAATTGAGAATATAGAAGAGACAAAATTAGAAGATTTTTTTATTAAAATATTGGAGAAACATATAACAGGGGAACGTTTGTGGTATATTTATAAAAATGAATGTAATAGAAATATTAATGAATTAATTCAAAAAGATTTAACACCATTTACTGATGCTTATTTTCATAATATAATTATCGTATGAAAAATTTTTAATAAGCAGCACTTCCACTTGTAGTATTATAAGTATTTGGAGATTGTGAATAACGATTAGTGCTGAAAACTGTTCCAGGGAAATATCTGTATGGACTTGGTTGAGATAAAGGGTTTTGATATTCTGGTAAGCCTTTTTGGAAACGACAAAATTTCTTATTTTCGAATTGTCCAGATTGAGAGAAATTGATTGGCCAAGGTGTATTACATGTTGGAGCTTTATTCTTCAATAAGTTTTTGTAATTATTAGCATCTCCAGCATATAATTGATTGGCAGTAACTAGAAATTGACCAGTATTATTGTAATTTTGAATAGATGCTGCATTAGTAGAAATGGTGTCAACATTTAACTTTAATAATCTAGTTGAACTTGACACAGCTCCTTGTTTAGCAAATTGATAGTTATTTGGCTTATAAACAGTTAATTGGCATCCAGCAGGATTGGTTGGTCCAGATGGAGGCATTCCCCAATAAGGATTATTAATAAAAACTTCGAATACAACAAGTGCAGATTGTTTTTGTCCTTCAGCCAATCCTTGTATCCAATTGAAAAATCCTTGAATAGAATTAATACCGGTCTCATTAAATGCGTTAATTTCAGATTGTGTAATAATATTCTCGTTTAACATAATACCAAGCATTTGGTAAATAAATGCTAATTCACTACCCTCATATAATTGAGTATTTAGTTGACAATTTGCTAAATAAGTATTAGCTAATGCTTCAGGTCCACCAGGTTTTGGTCCATTATTTCCATCTACAGAATAGTAGTAAGGATTGTTTGAATCATTTGACCCATTAGTCCTATAAGATAAGAAATTGAATGCTTTTTGGTCAAAAGTTTTGCATCTGTTTTGAAGATATTGTTTTGTAGTGGTATAATAATTTTTATTTAAATTAGTGCTAGCATAAACAACTCTTCGTCTAGCAAATCTTTCTTGGTTACAGCATAATACTCGGTTTGTATTATTAGGTTCAGGGTCTTGTGTAAGATTGGTTAAATTAGGTTTATAAGATGCAACAATTCCAACTCCTTCACATGTTCTACAATCTTGATTTAATTGAGTAACTCCGTCAACTTCATTTGGAGGATTTAATTTAACAATATAAGCACCTGGTTTGTCTTGCATGTCATTTAATAAACCAGAACCACCAAAACCACCACCGAGTGAAGTTCCTTTACTAGATTTAACATATCTATTCATGTTATAATTAATAAGTGCATTTTCGTCAATATTTAAGGTAACATCACCTTTAGGACTATTAATAATGATATTTGGAACACCTTCAATAGGTTGTGGAGGTATAACTCTACCTTTTCTGTAATGTTTAAGTGGTCTTGGTAATCCGAAACCAGTTGGAAAAATATTACCAGGGTCATTATTTGTTAAAGGTCTTATATGACCAGGTGCTGTTCCTACAGGAAAACTATTAACACCGGTTCCTTTCCATGGTATATATTGTTTATTATAATATGTGCTATTATGAGTATAACCTGAGGCAGGTTTTGAATTCATTCCTAATGGATAAACTGCTGATGACATTTATATTATTATTGAAGAAAATAAAAAAGTAATATAATATTATAAATGTTGGTAAATAGAATTATTTTGATACTATTAATATTATTAATAGTAGTAGTATTTTTAGAATACTTAAATTCAAATCTATATGAAGGTTATATGGCAGTAATTGGACCAGTAATATCACCAAAAGAAAAAATAGTAAATAAACCAAAAAATACGTATTATGAAAATGTAAAAGTTACACAGGATTTTGATGATTATGGTGTAATGCAGGATTATACTCCAAATAGTATTATAATACAAGAAGACCCGGATAATGTTCTTACAAATGATAGTTAAATATTATATTGTTAAAAATAAATAATAGTATAATATATTAATGTTAACATTGATAAACTTTTTAATAGTATTTTTTGGTTTTTTAATACTATATCAAATATTTTTAGCTAATTATAAACCATTGATTCTAGAAGGAATGATGGATGTTGTACCAACTATTTCACCTACATTTACTCCTACAGCTGCTCCATCAAATCAAATGCTTCCTAATTTAACAATTAATCAAGTATACAGGCAATATGATAAAAAAATTGCTGACAATACTTTTTTATTAGCACAACAAAATGCTGGAAATATAGAATATTTAAAGCAGAGAATAGATGATGTTCAAGGTATGAACCAACAAGTTCAAGATTTAAGTGGAAATGTTCAAACATTACAGACTCAAGTGGATGGTTTGGTTCAATCTCTACAAGATTATACAAATCAAATGACAGGAGGAACCGCTCCAGAGATATCAGGTGCTGTAGCAGAGGAAGGTTCAAGTGTTCAAGACACAAGTAATTTAATTACAGAGTAGTAAAAAAATAAATATATCTATATAAATTAGTATATGGCAAATTTATTTGAAGAAGTTTTAACTGATGTAAAGGGAGTTGAAGAGAGATTACTTGGTCCATCATATCCATATTATAAGTATATTAAGGGTCCAAGTGATATTGGTATGAGTGACAAAGGAACTATTCAGCAAATGGCTAAAAATGTAGAAGGTTTAATTGAATATGTAGAATTATTAGTTACAGGCGATAGTAAAGCCTCTGCAACAGGTAAGCCTTTAGGAAACAAATTTTTCTTAAAAACTGGTGGTAAATGTGCAGCGATTGATAGTTGTTCTGACCCAAATGATGTTTCTACATGTGAAAAAGTGGATAGATATATTTATGTAGATAATGTTCCTGAAGGTAATATTCCGTTTATTTCAAGTGGTTTAGGTGTGAATTTTTCTGAATTTAAGGGATTAATTCCAGGTGCAATGGGAAATTTAAATGTTTTAAATCCTTTTGCAATTTTAAGAGCATTTCTTTCTGGTTCAAATCCACCATGTCAAACTATTACAATGCAAACAATAACAACAGATAATGTTAGGTCATCAGAGACACATTATGTTACTCTAGCAGATATAACAAATATAGACCCATGTATATTTCCAGATAAGAAAAATCCAGCTACTGGTAAAAAATGTAAAGAAACATTTAAAAATAATGGAGAGCCTGAAATATTGATGCCTACAGACCCATTAGCTCAATTATATTTTGCAAGTTTAGGGGTAGTAGGATTATTTATTTTATATCGTATAATGGAAAAATCGCGTTAATATAAATAATTATATAAATAATTATTTATATTATAAATGGATAACAAAGATTTGGAAAAATATATAGGTTGGAGATTTAATAAAATGACAATAAATACAATTGAATATGAATTTTATCCTTATAAAGTAATAATTTGTGATATCAAAGACTTTAATGGTGAGGGTTTTTTAGATAAAAAAATAAGGTCATTTGTTATAGAAGGACTAATAAAAGATATAAAATTTAATTAAAATGATAGTATATTTTATAATGCCAAAAAGTTTAAGATATTATAAAAAGCATAGAAAACCTAAAAGAAAATCACGAAAGGTAACAAGAAGAAGAGTTTTAAAAGCTGGTAACGGAGAGAAAGTTAAATGTAGTATGTGTGAAAAAATGGTTTTACTAGAAAAAACATTAATACCTCGTGAATGCCTTATGAAATATGGTAAGGCTGCACACAGAATTTGCGACAAATGTTGGTGGGACGCTGAAACAGGATTTGCATTGGAAACGTCGTCTCATTTGTGTCCAGGTTGTCAAAAAGGTTTACCATTAACCCCGTATAAAAAAGAGTCGCAAATTTTTGTCGACCTTACTGAAGAATAATATATATTATAAAAGGACTTAAAGACGGAGACACACTTTTGCTTTATTTATAAATTCAATTATTTTATTAGTCATTATATTATACATATAATTATTAATTTATGTTATTTTTTGTTTATTTTTTGTTTATTTTTCGTCGGTAAGTCGGCGTTTTAAATGTGCAAATGTCTAAAACAATGAAAAATAAGACTTTCTAGTTTTTCTACCAGACATATTTTTTCTTGTAAACTTTTTACCCCCCGTTGATTTTTTTTTAGATTTATTTGAGTTTTTCTCTCTATATTTTTTAGTTACAAACTGTTTATTTTTTTCTCCTGCTTTTTCTTTTGTACTATCCAAAAAATTCTTATAAAAGTCTGGTTTAAAATATTTAAACATTCGCCAATCTATTCTAAAATTACCAAAAGACATAGCATCCAATATAGTTTTGAATTCTTGACTCTCCAACGCTTTTTTATATAAATTTCCTTCATTTTTACTTTTAACTCTTAATCCAATGGCTCCTTGTGTTAAACCATATTTTCCTTCAATATCAACAATTACATTATTAATTCCAGACTCCCCAAAAATAACTTTGGAAACTCCAAACATTTCTATAAAATTTCTTACATCTGGAGTTTTAGTTGAAGACCAGTATTTTCTGGGTTCACCGATTGGTGTTGAATGTATTAATGGATATTGAAATTTATCACTCTTATTTTCACTTACCCAAGATTTATCCGAACCAAATTGATTACGGCTATATATAACGTAATCTTCTTCGTCGTCACTTAAGATTTTCTTTATTTTATTAATATCATAATTTGGTAAAAAAATCCAATTAGATAAGTTTATTTCATTTATAGCTCCCGTTTGGTCTTTTATTGTAGTATTTGAACTATTTTTATGTTTATTAATCACATACCAATCATATCTTGTGCCAACATTAAATGTTGCCATACCATCCTTGGTATCATGTATTTCTAAATATTCAATATGATTTTCATGTGCCATTTTATTAAATAATCCAATAGTTTTAGAATTATCAGAGGGAGGTTTTCTCCAGGCAGAAGGATGCACAAATACTAAATACCCATTATTTACTAATAAATCCAATGATTTTTCTACAAATTTAGGCCAGAGTGAATCACCTCCACCTTTTTTACCTTCATTTTCTTGAGAAGCATTAAATGGTGGGTTTCCAATGATAATATCAAATTTATCTATACCATTAAAATCTCTAATCCATTTGTCTTCTAAAAAACTACCACAACTAATATTAGCCTTTTTCCCAAATATTCTTCTGGAAATTTTAACATTTGCGGTATCTAATTCCACCATATAAAGCATTTTTTCTATAATATGTTTCTTTTTGCCTATCTCAGTAGAATATAACCCTTTATATGTATCTGGTAATTTTTTAAATAACTTACTATAAACAACCATCGGAAAATTTCCTATACCATTTGCGGGATCAAGCCATTTTAATTCTGGATTATTCCAAACGCGTTGAGGTAATTTTTCCAACATTTCATCAATGAGTGATATTGGTGTAAAAACTTCTCCATTTTTATCTTTTTTCTCTTGACGTACTGGCAAGTATTTTTCTATTTTGTTTTGTATATCTTCTGGTGTCATTGAATATATTAAAGGTTCATTTTCTTTTCCCATATCTCTAATATTATTGAATATAAAATTTGCGGAATTGTATAATTGTTTATTATCTGGTTTATTTAATAACTCTTGAATAGTTTTAAGTAAAACTACCATTTTATTATTATAAAAAGGTGAATTGAAATAACAAGTTAATATATCTGACTGATTTATAAGATTACAGTCGCAATTGTTGCCAAATTCTGATATTTTACGCAGACAATTTTCTAAACAATTATCTATTTCTTTACAATTATAATTGTCTTTATTAGAAAACATAGCTATTAAAGCTATAATTCTTGGTAAAATATCTGCTATAATATCAATAAGTATTATGTTTGAATCATCTTCATCTTCTTCATCTTCGTCTGGCTCATCGTCTTGTTCATCATTTTCATCAATTATTACATGTGGTCTTACTTTTTTTCCTTCCTTTAATATAACATTTTGAGCCTTAAGTTTTGTAGGTTTTTTGCTTGAATCTAATAAATTTTTAAATTTTATTAAATCAGAAATTTCAACATTAATTAATGATTTTTTAAACAAATTTGTAATATTGTTAAAATCAGAATAATAAGCTTTATATCCAGTCTCATTTAATTTTAACTCTTCAATTAATGAATTATATAACTTTAATTCCTGTCTTTCATTCGATTTATTCATCCCAATACCATTTATGTTAAAAAGCAATAATAATCCTTGAAGATTTGAAATATTTTCTTTAATATTAGATATATTTTTTGCTGAAGAGTATGTGTTACTGTATTGATATAAAAATTTTATAAATCTCTCTTTATTAAAATCAACATAGTATCCAAAATTTTTGGGTTTATTATATCTTTCAGTTAAAACTCGGAACATAGTCTGATAATTTACATCTATAGATTGAATATTATCAAAATTAAAACCTATATCAACGCAGGGCAAACTAATACCCAACCTCAATTTTGCACCAGTTAATATTATTAAATTTTTCCCATCTCGATACGTTTTAGTTTCATACTCTTTGATAGTGTCCGATAAATCTTTGCTGTCAAATGTCGTATCAATACCAGTATCTTTAAATATTTCTTCGACTGATATTTTACTTCCATTTTCAGAATTTTTAAAATCTACTTTAGTGTTGTGAACGATTAATACATTATAATGTTCTTTAAAAAACGGAGTTTTCATAAGAGCAAATGCTAATCCTCTGGTTAATGGTTCAATATTTGGTAAACTTTGTTTGTTGTCTTTTTTATTTTCATCAAAAGATATTTCTGATTTAATTTGTTTGCATTTTTCGCGACAAGTGTCAGGTGTTATATACAAATCATCATCTGGAATAAACCACAATTCTGAATGCTTTTGAGCATAATCAGGTGCACCAATTTTTTTTAAATATCCATATACACTATTCTCTGGATTCAAATTACCCGCAATTAAATCCAATAAATTCTGAACTCTTCCATAATCAAAAAATATGCGATTAGGATTACGTAATTCTTGAATAGTCTGTTTTTCATAACAAGCTTCGCAGTTTAAATTAGATTTAAATATTTTATCAATTTCAAATTTACCATCTCCAAATTTTACGATTTTGTCAAATGGTTGAACTAAAACTAATTCAGGATGTCGAGCGTATTGTTTAGAAATAATATCTAAAAATTCGTTTTGATAAAGTAATTTATAATACTCAAATATTTTGCGTATAATTTCTCTCTCAATTCCACTTCTACTATTTATCATCATATCCATTTTTGTTTCATTTTTAATATTTTTCATAATTTGTTGATCTTCATAACTCCATTCTAAAATTTTAGGTTCTTTTGAATCAATAAAATTTGTTTTATATTTAATATTAGGTTTCGCAAAAGTTGCGGTCACCATCACAAAAATATCAATTTTAACTCCTGCCGTATTAATGGCATTTAAAATGTTTTCTGATTTATCGGTTGAACCGCCCTTATGAACTTCATCAAAATATATATCAACCGTATTTCCTTTTTTAAATAACGTTTCAAAATCTATAGCCTTTTTTTTAAAATTGAACTTTGTAGTTGATGTTTCATCCAATTTATTTTTAAACCAATCTTGACTAAAAATATAGATATTTTTTGTTTTATGTTTATTAAAATTATCATCGCAATTTTTAATTGTTTTCATTTTACCAGTAGATGTTTTAATGATTCCATAATCGTTATAATTTGAAAATTCACAAAACATTTTAATAAACTGTGATTCTGTTTCAGTTTTAGCTCCCAAAATAAGGATAACGTCATTTTCTGTATTTTTGCGTTTCGATATTAAATCTCCTATCATATATGATTTACCACTTCTAGGAACAGCACCCCAAATAAATTTTTTATATCCTTGCTTATGATATGCTATTGTAGTGTCAGTGAAATACATTTGATGAAATCTGGGTCCTAATTCAGGTTTTATTTTATTTTTTGTGCCTCGTTTTTCCAAAAAATCCTCAATATTGTCAGAATTTAAAAGATCATATAATAAAAGATTAAACCATTTATCAATTTCATAAACTCCATATATACCATTAATTAACGTTTTATTTGCATCTCTAGAGCGTGTTAACTTATCACTTAATGCTTGACTATTGTTAACCATTAAAATAATTCTGGGAAGTATTTTTTCTTTAGATTTATACAAATCGGTAGCTTTTGCGAATATTTTTGTTACATCGTAATTTTTAATATCAGATTTTTCTTTACTATAATATTTATTTTGTATCAATACATATTCTTGACCTTCTACTGTAGTGTTTTGTCTTGCGTTGTCGTCAATACAATCACAACTCCATTCGCAATTTGTTTTGGAGTTTGATTGATTCTTTGTTTTAAAAAAAATATCAACTACTCCTCCTTCAGAACTTTCGTTAATATTATTATTAATAATATCATCTCTTTCTTCAATATTAGATGAACTATTTGGATTTTTAATAAAGTTTTCTAGTGAACTATAAAATTGTTTATCTCTTCCAAGTTCTCCATCGTCATAATCATACATCAATAATATTTTACATAAAGCTTCAAAAACGTGTTGTTTTTTAAAATTTTTTTTTTTCATCGTATCTTTTTCAAACATATCTAAAAAACTTTCAAACGGTAGAATAAAATTAGGATCATCTATCTTTTTAGCTTTATATAAATGCATTAAAGCAATAAGTAAATCTTTGTAAGTTGAGTTTCTTTCGGTGCTAAAATACTTATAAATAATTTCATATTTTGTTAATTCACAATTAGTGTGTTCTTTTTTAATGTTATCATTTAAAACTTTTCTATCTTCTTTTAATTTAATTTCTTTGTCACACGAATCATCTTCAATAGAATCTGATGATTTAATAGAAGATGATTCGATAATTAATCGTCGTTTGGGTTGATTTTTGTTTGGAGTCTGACTAGTTTCACCAGGTTTTATGTGAGACATATTAATAATATAAAAGAATATTATATTTCAGGGTATAAACAATATATGTTCTTTAAGTTGCTTTGATGATTTCTTGTTTTATATATATTTTTTACAAAGACTTTTTTCGGGAAGTTCAAAATAAAGAAACACATCCCGGATGTAACTATAGTGAGTCGAAATATTCGGACCAATATAGTAAATTAGTAATTGAAGCCATGGGTGGGACAGGCAATAATGATGATGAAAAAGAAGCCAAAATTATTAAAAATATTTCGAAAGAAGTCGTAATTGATAAAAATATAAAACATGATATTTAATCGAATAAAAGTAAGTCAATAACGTTATTATCACTTTCTTTACTCATTAATTGTTGTGTTAAATAATCAATTGTTTTTAATTTTGTATTAATTTCTTTCTCAAATTTAGCAATAATTATTTTCTGTGAATTTACTACTTCTTTTAGCTTTTCACATTCTGAATAAAAATTCATCTTATTTGTATTCAAATCAGTTAACCATTTTTGATGTTTTTTTGTTTTTATATGTATAGAAAAACTTTGTCTGCTATCAAAAACATGGTCTTTCCTTGCACCACAAGGACATCTTAAACCATTCTTAAATTTACTAGATGGAGGTAAGTAATCTGTATAATTACTATTATCATCTATATTTGGCTCATATATATCTGAATCTACTATTAGTTCCATTACTACGCTACATTATTGTAGTAATAGATTTTAAGTATATTTTTTAATTTATATTACTACAATTTATTAACGTCTATGTCTGCATGATTTATTACATCTATGTTTTCTACCATGACGTCTTCTAGTTCTTCCACCAACCCAGTTATGAGGTTGAGCAGTTTCACCAGAAAACGAGGCAGCATGAGTAGCTAATCCAGTTGTAGGTGTATTATCCTTAAATCCACCTCTCATACGACGTGTTCTAGTTCTTCCTCCCATATATCCACTAGATGTTGGTGCAGCTGGTTGGGTAGTCATTGGTGCTGGTGCTGGTGCTGGTGCTGGTGCTGGTGCTGGTGTTGATGAACCAGTGGCAGAAGAATAAGCATCACTTGTAGCTTTTTTAGTTTTTTCCCAGGTATCACTAAAGCCTTTTGATAAAGTATCCCAAAAACCTCCTTTCATTGTTCGGTGTCTATATCTACGTGCATGTTTTCTAGGCATTATATATTACAAAAAGAAATTAATATATAAAACTTGCTTAAGCCTTATTAACAAATCTTTTATATGCATAAAAAGCAGCTAATGCACCAAGAATTTCAACGATAATATATGGCAAGACATCAGACTTTATTAATTTACCAGCAGCAAATAAAGAAATGGTAACAGCTGGATTAAACGAACCTCCTGATATAGGACCTCCTAATAACACAGCAATTCCTAAAGCAGCACCAATAGCTAACCAATTTCCTGTTGCAAAAATAACAAACATTAAGAACATTGTTCCCAAAAACTCAACTAAATATTTATTCATTATATTATAGATAATTATAAAATATTTTATAATTATTTTGATAATTAAATAGCAGTCCAAGGGTTGACTCTTGGTAAAAATTTAAGACCAAGAGCATTAATTAAAAATTGTTCATATTGGTAACCTTGACCACGATTCTTCATATAAGCATAAATTCTACCTTGAGAACCAATTTTAGTACGAGGACTACTAATAGCAAGAGCAGCACCGGTTCTACCGTAGCTACCTAAACCGTATGCTGGAGTTAATGCGGGAAATCCTGATGGCATATTATAATAATACTAAAGATTATTTTTTTTATTCACTTTTCAAAAAGTGGAGCAAAAATAAAATAAATTTGAACGTAAAATTTTAACCCTAAAGGAATATTAATAATTTTGACGAACAATTGCACCCCAAGCACAGACTTTTCCATTACTCAAACTTCTATTTTCAATAGCACCCTTCTTTTTTGGCGCAACACAACCACCTGAACGAGCTCTTCTTATTGTTGAACGCGTTCCACTTGGATAATAACTTTTTGTGCCAATTGGTGCTGCATTTGGTAGATTAACTTTATACGCGGACTGACCAACAGCATTTGCTTTAACAATATTAACATACATAGATGATTGAATTGGGGCTATATAATTTGTATGCGATGATACCGGAACTTGCCTTTGAGAAGAATTAATTACATATGATTGAGGAACTGACATTTTTCCTAAAGCAATTTGTTGCGCTTTTACTGATTGGCTAATTGCTGTTCTTAAATATTGTTTTCTCATATTTGAATTCATATCCGCATACACAGGTTCTTGCATTGGATAAAATTGAGGTGGGGTTGGTCTTATACCTGTTAAAATACCGTAACTATGATAAGGAATTTGACATGGAGTTTGATTTGTGCTTAATGGTCCAGTTATGGGAGCATTCACATAATTATTATAAGATACTGAACCTATATTGGTTGATACAGCATATGGAGTTGTCATTATATATATCAAAATATATTTTATTTAATAGCATTATATGTAAAATAACCAAATACAGCACCTGAAAATAACATTGTTAGTTCATTTAATGCAATTAGGTTATTTGTAGCATTTTCATCTTGAGGAGTTTTCTTATAATTATCATTTACACAATATAATGAAGTTGAAAATAAAAAACAGAACCAAAGATTGTCCCAGATAAAATTAGTGTTTTTTCACCAGAAGAAAGCATTATATAAATATATTATCTATATATTTATATTGTTTTAATTTAATAATATTGGTCCTTATATGGGTTATAGTGTGGCGGAGGTGGAACATATCCATAACGTCTATTATAGTGTGGTTGTTCTCTTACAACTACTGATTTTGTTGTTGTAGTAGGTGTAGTTGTTATACTATGCATAAATCCTAAAAAAATCAAAACAAGGAGAGCAATAATTATAATATTAGCCTTATCCATTTATATATTTACCTTATATTTTTTATCGACCTTATATTTTTTATCGAGTTAATTTCTTTTTTTAACTTGGTTAGGTGTACCACAAAATAAACATAACTGAATAAGTGTATTTGGTTCAACCATTACATTATTATTTTTTTTACATTTACAACATTTAAATATGCCATTTAACTGACATATTTTAGAAGGATTAAAATCAGTTTTTTGATATAACATTTGATGTCTATGATTGTTCATATGTTATATAATATTCCTAAATTATTTTATTATAGATGATTTAATATCTTCTGATGGCTCTGATTGCAGATTGACTGGACTTAGATTGGTCACCACCATAAGTAAGGTCATTGTAATTCTTATTAACAGCCTTTTGCTTTAAGTAAGTAACATAATCAGAACTATCATAAACAAACTTAACATTGCATGCTGCAGCTGGAATATTGTTTAATAGTTGAAGATTATTGTATACAGCTGATGGAAAACAAGTATCTTGTACAGCACCGAAACGCTGTCTTAAACCTTTAAGACCTGGTCTACTTTGGAATGATTGACACGAACCTCCACACGAATAATTTAAACGACTTAATAAATCACCAGCATTATTCACTGCTCTAAATGGTGTGGTAATTGGTTGTTTCAAATTATCTTTTCTTAATTGACTTGGATAAGTTGTATTCCATGAATTCTTTAAAGTAAAACGAATATGTTCAAATTCAGTGTACCGTTTATCAACATTTTGTGTTTGTTGAGGCATATATCCATTAATAGCTCCTCCAGGATTTGTTGGTCTCACAACGAATGCTTGAAAGGCTACGTTACTTCCATTAATTGGGCTTGAATATCCTACAGATGTCGACATTTATATAATACTATAGTAAAAAAGTTTTTGTAAACTTTATCTAAACATAATAAAAATATTAAATTAATATATAATGTTTAACTTTCTTTTCTTAGTAAGTGCTATTGTTTTTATTTCAATTGACTTTGTTTACTTAAATGTTATGAAAAGTTATTTTGATAATCAAATTAAGAGCGTTCAAGGCTATCCAATTAAAATGAATTATTTAGGATATGCGTTATGCTATATATTTTTGATTATAGGTATTAATTATTTTATTATTAAACCGCGTCGAAGTGTTAGTGATGCGTTTTTGTTAGGTATAGTAATATATGGTGTTTATGAAACAACTAATCTAGCATTATTTAAGAATTGGTCTATATTAACTGTTATTATTGACACATTATGGGGTGGTCTATTATTTGCTGCAACAACTTATCTTGTTAATTTATTGCGTTAAATCAATGTTATACATAATTAATCATGTATGGAACAAAATAGAGATAAAGAATTAATATAATTAAATTACCATTTAAAGAATATGTGGCAAAATATGAACTTAATAAACAAGCTAGTATCATCATAAAACTATCACCTAATATTGCTCCACTTCCTACTTCAGTTGCGTAATCTTTGAAGAAATCTAACATTGCATTATAACCAGTAGGAACTGTCTTGAAAAACAAATAAAATAGTATATCATGAATGATTTGGATAATTACTGCCAATCCAGTAAATTTCCAAATGCTAAATGAAGAAAATAAGTATTTATAAAAAAAACGTGCTAAAATAATACCAATCACTAAAATTAAAACATCAGCAATCACAGCACTTAATTGATATTTTTGATACCATTTTCCAAGTAATCTAGATTTAAATATGCCATGATACAATAAAAAAATTATTATTAAATCAGCATTTATACATCCATTTAAAATTGGTAAGTAATCATTTACATTATTGAAGTTAGAAATATCCTTAAACATTATATATATTATAGTATATAATTAAATTTTTATCCTTCAGTTAACAAACGTGGAGCAATATTCATTGTATTCAATTCTTGGAATAATAGCTTGCAAGCATAAGGAATTTCTACATAAGCAAAGTCAGCTCGATTACCACATGTATGACATAAGTGAATATGCATTTTATCATTATATGATGCAATGAGACCACATTTTCTACAAACAAATACAGAATATTTATCTGAAGCATCATACATTCTTCCTCTAGTAAATCTAGAAGCACCATGAGAAACCATACAATCTCTTTCCATCTCACCAAATCTTAGACCACCATCACGACTACGACCTTCTGCAGGTTGTCTAGTAAGATTTACCATAGGACCAATTGAACGACTATGTGCCTTATCATTTACCATGTGCTTTAAGCGTTGATAAAATACCGGACCCATAAATACACTGCATTCAACTTGTTCACCTGATAATCCACAATATAACAATTCGTTTCCATGTGCTTCATAACCAGCATTTAATAATAAACCGCAAATGTCTTTAAGTTCAAAGTCCCCGAATGCGGTTCCATCACCAAACAAACCAAGTTCAACAAGAACTTTACCAAGCACAGTTTCTTTCAACTGTCCGATTGTCATACGAGATGGAATAGCATGTGGATTAATAATAATATCTGGTCTTACACCATTTTCAGTATAAGGCATATCACATTCAGCAATAATATTTCCAACAGTACCTTTTTGACCATGTCTCGAGCTAAACTTATCACCGATTACTGGTTTTCTAAGTACTCTAGTTCTTACCTTAGCAAAATTATACCCTTCGCCATTTCTGTCAATATAATTTTTATCTACATAAGTCTCTTCAGTAGTTTTATAAATTTTACTCTGGTCTTCATACTTGATGATTTTTGTATGGTCATTACGATTTTCTTTAATAGGTGTTACTTTTGCAATAATAACATCACGATTTTCAATCAAGGTATTTTCAGGAATAACACCTTTAGAATTAACCTTATTATAATTTCCCATCTTTAATCCTTTAGTTTTTGTTGGGTCTGGTTTACATCTAATTTCTTCATCACCATTAATTTTTTGTTTATCTTCATCTTTCTCGGTATGATAAACAGTTGTTAATGCCATACCTCTATCAATAGAACTTTTATTAATTAATAATGAATCTTCTTGGTTATAACCAGTGTGAGTCATAATTGCTACAATAACCTGAAATCCGGATGGAATTTTATTCAAATGGATTAAGTTCATAATTCTTGTTTCAACAAGAGGCTTCATAGGATAATTTAGAACATATGCAGTTTTATCCATTCTATTCTCATAGTTTGTTGCATAAACACCCATTGCTTGTTTACCTTGTGCACATTGATATGTATTTCTAGGAGATTGATTATGTTCAGGAAATGGAATACAAGATGCTAATACCCCAAACATAGTTGATGGATGTATTTCGCAATGTGTATATTTTAACAACTTATTATTTGTATCAATAATATCTTTTGGAGTTGTAGCAATCATAGACCAACTTTGTTCTTCTGGGTCAATATATTCTAAAATAGCTTCTTTAATCTTAGAAGAAGTTAATAAATGGTCCCAATTATATTCTCCAGAATTTATTTTATCAATAATATTATTATTTATTATAATATTTTTATCTTTAACACGCAATAGTGGTCTTGTTAATCTTCCACTATCATTACAAACTCTTATTTCTTTTAATTTATAATCAAATATAATTGATGTGTAAATATTAATAATACCCTTATGTTTTTTATCTTTTAACATATCGTATAATTCAATAGGATTTAAAGTGATACCAACCCAACAACCATTAATAAATACTTTGACTTTATCATAAATAATTTCAGATGTTAAACTTGGTTCATCAAGTTTAGTAATATTAGGTATAATATATTCATATAATGGTAATGAATTTGAATAAATAGTCATATGTGTCATATAAGCTAGGTTCTTTACAACACCAACGGAAGCTCCTTCAGGTGTTTCTGCAGGACATATAAAACCCCATGTAGTATTATGTAACTTACGAGGAGGAATAAGTTTACCACTCTTATCAGTTGGTGTGGAAATTCTCCTTGCATGACTTAAACTAGATACATAATTAAGTCTATTATATACTTGTGCAACACCTACTTTATTAGAATTACTATGTTTAATACCAAAATCACCTGTAGATAAGGCTCTCTTGATACCATTTTCAATCGTAGCTGACTTGATAATTTTATAAATATTTGTTAGATTGATTATATTTTCATAATCATCCTTAGAACGCCATGAACCAGTATTAATTTCACGAATAACTTGTTTTTCCATATCCTTAACCAGTTTATTGAAATAATTTCTATATAAATTATTTAGAAGAGTTCCAGTGCCATCAACACGTTTATTTAAATATGAATCTCTATCATCTTGCTTGATAATCTCAAAATAAGCTAGTAATAATTTATTAGCCATATAACCTAAGAAATAAATCTTTTGTTCCATATTATGACAATGAGGAAATAAATCATTATTAAGAATATCTAATGTAAATTCTTGTTTCTTCTTCGCTCCAGTTTCCTTATCCATATTAATTGGAGTATACATAGCAAAACTTGTAATATATCTAATACATTCTTCTTGAGTATGAAGTTTATCAGACTCAATTACGGATGCTTGCAAAGCTTCCAAAAATCGTTTATTCTTTTTATCATCAATATCAAGAAGAATTTTCTGACAAATTTCTTTATCAGAAATAATACCTAATGCTCTGAAAACAATGAATAATGGGATTGCCTGTTTAACTCTTGGTATTTCAAGCACAATTGGGTAACCAAAACCATTGTTTTTAGATGAAATAAGCATCGAAATTTGTTTTGGCGAGATACATTTAAAATCAGGAACTGATTTGATTTCAGCCTTCCATAAATATTTAGTATCATTTTTCTCAATATTAAAACAATATACACGATTCTCAGCAGCACGTTCTTGTCCAAGTACTGTTTTCTCAGAACCATTAATAATAAAATATCCACCAGCATCAAATTTGCATTCGCCAGTTTTTTCATTATCAAAATGCTTATATTGATTTAATACACAAATATTAGACTTTAACATAATTGGTAACTTGCCAATATGAACACCTGGAATAGTCTTATGGAATATTTGTGTATTTTCAAGATTTGAACCATTTCTTATCACATACTTAATATTAATATCAATTGTTGTAGCAGCAGAATAAGTAAAATTTCTGAGACGAGCTTCTTGTGGAAACATTAGTTTAATTGCTCCATTATTTTCATGAATTTGAGGTCTATAAATATGAAAGTTTTCAAATGTAATAAAGATTTCTAATGCATACTTTTTAGAAGCTTGGTCAAAGTCTTGTTCAGATGCAATATGAACTGGATTAAACATTTCAATAGTTTTTATAATCTGATATGAAACAAAATTATTATATGATTCTAATTGATGTCTAACAAACCTTTCCAATTGTTGACCCTTGAAATAAGATTCAATAATATTCCAAGGTGTTTCAATGTAAGGTTCATTCTCAATATCAAATACCTCATTTAAATTAACAGCACTCATTGTGATTGTTTTGTTATCGATTCTATTTGATATCATTTTCCGGTTATTTTATATTTCAATTTATTTTTAAATTGTTTATTTATATAATTAATTTAGTAATGTATTTTATATAATATATAACTTTATGTATTATATTTATTATATTACTTATTTATATGGAATGCTATGTGCCTTATGAGACTCGCATACAAAAACGCGATATAATAAATAAGGGTAATTATTTATTAAAATCATCATGTTGTGATGAAAAATCGTGCGATTTATTATTATCAGATATTCAAGATACCAAACATAAATGCAACGATTTATTTCGTAATTATCACGAAGATAATTTAGATGATAAAGGCAACATTTTGACAGATACACTTTGTTCACAATTAAAAGAAAAACAAAATAATATATCTAACAAATTAAATATTTTTACACAAAAAGCAGGAAGACGAAATAAATTTAAAAGTATTAGAAAAAGAAATAAAAAATCAAGAAAAGCAAAAAAAAATTCTCGAAGACGTTAAATTATTTTTCACTACACCAAGCTGGATGATAACTACTTGTTGAATTTTAGTAGATGAACTGTTTATTTATAAAGGTAATATAAGTAGTTCTATTGGAACTTTTCATTGAACTTATTTAATTTTATTTTTACACCTTTGGACATTTAAAACGCCGACTTTGACGAATTAAAAAAACAAAAGTATAATGGTGAATTTCACACCTTACCATACTTATCTTCCATAAAGGAGTATCGTAGGTATTTATTCTTTTTGTTCCCTAAAACATTTTGGTCTTCTTTTTCCTTGTTTTTCACATTGTAAAAGAAGTAAAATATTTTTAGAAGCATTAATATCTCTATCCATACAGCATAATTTACACTCGTTGGAACTACAACGGATTACGCTATGGTATTGAGACATTCTTGCTTTTCCCTTACATAATTTCTTGTTTCTGTAAAGATTTATTCTTTCAAAACATTTATGACAGGTTTTACTTGTTCCCCATTCATCTATATCCACAACATCACAAAATCGTTTCAACTCTTTCTTTAATTTTAGAATAGGAGTTGTAGGGTGATTTTTTACTAATCCGTGTTGCTGGGAATAATCCCCAAAACCTATTAGGGTCTTTTTATTTTTTGTGATGTTTCTACATATTTTTTCTAATGTTGCTTTCCCTCTACAATAAGAAGTAAAGTTTAATCCTCTAAAATTCTTATCACAATGGAATTGAAAAAATGTATCTATATTTGGTAAGACATATTCAAAATAATTTAACATATTTTTTGTATTACTCACTTTGAAGCTTGGAATACTTTTCCATAAGGCATAACGTTCCCATTCTTTATACCAAGTTTCTCTTTTCTTACAAGCATAAATCATTTTACTTTTATGTCTATATTCTTTTGTTGAGCATTGTAAGATTTCATCATTTTCATTACAAGAAGTAAATAACGCACGCACACCTGGATCTATCCCTACATATTGTTCGTAATCAATATTTTTGATTTCTTTTGTTTTCACTTCTTTTGCTTTTGGTTTATCCATTGTAATCACTCCGCATTTTCCATCAGTAAAAATAGTGTAGTGAAATTTCTTATGTTCTGTTTCATATTTTTCAATGTTAAATAAGTTTAACCAGTATTCTCTTTTCTTTTTATCAAAGTCTTTACAATTTTGTTCTTTGGTTAAATAAGAAACAATATCATTAAGAGCAGTAGAACATATTTGGACATTGTCCATTGTAAATGAGCTTTTATTTGGTAATAAACTAAATGCTCTTACTCCTTTTGTATTTTTATATTTCTCAAACTCTTTCAATATCTTATGATATATCCTAATAAAATGAGAAGAATGTTTAACAATGTTAGTTTCAGTAGGAATATATTTTAACCATTGTTTCATTGAAAGAATAAAATAATTTTTTCCACAATACTTTTCATCATAAATATCCTTACACCATTTATAAATAATGCTTTTCCTTGTTTCACCAGTTCTCAATTCTAAATATTTTGAAAAACGCTTATAAAAATTAAGTTTCAAATGGTTCTTCGTCATTGTAAATTGTTGTTTGTTCAAATTATTTATCAATGCTCCCATTTTATCTCTAAAAGGTAAATCTTTGAGTAAATAAGAAAATTGTGAAAAGGATTTATACATTTCATCTTCTTTGTCAATGGTAGACTTTCTATTTTTCATTACAGAAACATAACAAGAAGCATTATAAAAAAGATTTTGTGTAAGTTCAGGTAATTCCTTATTCTCTTCTAATAATCTTGTAAAATGAAAGTTCAATAACTTATATGATAAGAAACTAATTTTATTGATATTATAAACTATGTCTTGTATTCCTTGTTTCAAATAATTATTTTTACATAAACTATTCCAAGACATTTTGATACAAACAAAATCAGTATCCTTATTTCCCTCAATTCTTTTGGAAACATCACTCCTTTTCTTTTTAACTTTGGGAAGTTCCATTTATATATACTAAAGAAAAAAATCTTTATATAACTTTTTCAAGATATATATTTTCCTAAATATTTTGATTATCTAATTTTTCTTTTTCTAATTTTGCCTTTTTATTTAAATATGCTTTTTTAGCATATTCTTTAATTTTATCAGGATTTTCTTGTGCTATTTTTTTTAATCTTTCTTTTGCCTTTTGATTTACTAAATCTTTATTTTTTTCATAATAAGATTTTCGTGAATTATTATAATTTTCTAATTGTTTTTTTAATTTTTCGTTTTCTTCTCTCAATAATAGATTTTCCTTAATGAGTTCTTCGTTATTCATTAAGGTAATATAACAATTTATTTTTATATAATTTTCACTATATAAAAATCGGCGTTTTAAATGTCCAAAGGTGTAAAATTGTTTTATTTATAAAAATTGGTTCAAATTCTCGACAACAAATTATAGCATTTTCATTACATTTGTAATTTTACCTGATTGACGTTTTTGATGTAATCCAGAAAATAAATGTGGTATATTATATATAAAACTTAAATAATATAAAATTAATATTGTAATAATAATTAATGCTAAACAATCGCAAAAAAAGATTATTAGACCCTAAAAGAATAGATAATTATAATAAATTTTTGTCAACATTAGATAATAATCTAAATAATCAACAAAAAGAAAATAAGCTGGATGAAATTAAAGAAAAATTAAATAACGAAGAAAGTATTAAAAATGAAATAGATAAAATAATCGATTCAATTAATAAAAATTTTAGTCTGAATAATATTTCATCCTCTAATTTTACAGGACAAACGCAAAATGATATTGCAATGTCTAATATTGAACCAAATGACCCAAATAAATACATTGATTATTTAAATAATAATTTGAATATAAAAATATATAAACTATCACCAAAAACATCACCAACATCACCAGTTCATAAAAAAGAAGATATTCCTGTTGAAATTAGAGAGACAATAAATATTGAAGTAGAAATAAATAATATTTCAGATATATTAAAATTAATTAATACATATCAAAATGACCCAGCTATTAAATATAATATAGATATGAAAGCTTTACATAGTATTAAAGAGCCGCTCGAAGAATTAAATAATATGATTGGTATGAAGGAGCTAAAAAATAATATAGTTGACCAGATTTTATATTTTGTTCAGCAACTTCATAAAAATAAAAATTCTTCGGGTGAATTTCTACATACAGTTATTTATGGACCACCTGGAACAGGTAAGACTGAAATTGCAAAAATAATGGGTAAAATTTACAGTAAAGTAGGTATTCTCTCGAAGGGAACATTTAAAAAGGTAACTAGAAGTGATTTGATTGCTGGATATTTAGGTCAAACTGCGTTAAAAACAAAGGATGTTATTAAGGAAGCATTAGGCGGTGTATTATTTATTGACGAAGCTTATTCACTTGGAAATCCAGAGAAGCGTGATAGTTTTGCTAAGGAATGTATTGATACATTATGCGAAGCATTAAGCGATAATAAGGATAATTTAATGGTTATTATAGCAGGTTATGAGAAGGAGCTAAAAGAGAGTTTTTTTGCATTTAATCAAGGTTTAGATTCCAGATTTACATGGCGTTTTAAAACAGACCAATATACTGCAGAAGATTTATATCAAATATTTCTTAAAATGGTAAACGATATTGGTTGGGAAATTTCTACGGATTCAAAAATAACAAATCATTGGTTTAAGAAAAATTATGATTATTTTCAATTTTTTGGACGTGATATAGAAACATTATTATCAAAAACAAAAATAGCTCATGGAAGAAGAGTTTTTTGTCTCCCTGAAAAAGATAAGAAAAAAATAAATTTAAAAGATTTAGATAAAGGTCTAGAAATATTTTTAAGAAATGATGACATTAAAAATAGGAAAAATGAAAAAGATTTACAATGTTATATCTATAATACACTTTATAGTTAAAAATTATATTTAATTTTATTTGATATTAATAATACAATGTCAAATAAAACCATTTCTATTAATCCGTCTTTATTTAGTATGGGTGGTTCAAAAACTAAAAAGAATCGAGATAAAAAAAGTAAACCTACTGCGGTGCCATTAATATCGCCTAGTGTTCTAAAAAATAAGCTTTTAAAAAGAATTAAAGAACATAAACAAAAAGAAACACAAGATTTACCAAATAATAAAAGAAAATTAAATGATAATAATCAACACGAACCTTTAAAAAATTTTGATAATGAAATGATTAAATTTAATGATGAGTTTTCAGATTCGATTAATTATTTACAATCGCTTTCAAAACAAAAAAAGATTGATGCAGAAAAAATAAATAATGAACAATTAAAAAATAAAAGAAGGGAAGATTTAGAGCGAAGAACAATAAGAAATTATCATGAATTAAATGATGTTAAACCAAGTGTTAATATTGATTTGCCTGATGAATTAATGCAACCTATTATTGTAGAACCGTTTAAACTTAATACGGCAAAAAAAAATGATGATATTCCATATGGTGTATTAAAAGGTGGATTAAAACCAAGTTATAGAGAATGGTCAAGAACTCAAAGAAATAATATTGTTACAAATCCTAGTTCATCTCTTATAATTCAAGGAGAAATAAACTCTCAACAAATAGCTAGAGAGAATAGATTAAATTTACTTAAACAAAAAATAAAAAATAAAAATGAAGAATTTAAACAAGACCCAATTTTAACTGAAAATTTTATTAGAAAACCAGATATTATACAACCAATTATTTCTCAACAACCAATTATTCAAGAACACATAACTGCTGAAAACAATTTACAAAATGGAGGAAAACTAATTGCAACAAAACATATAACAAAAAAAACAATCAAAAGAAAATATATACTAGGAAGGTCAAAAAATAATACTACTGTAAGTGTATTAATTAAAGATAGAGGAACTAGAAAAAAAGTTCTTACTGCTCAAAAAGATTTAAAACGTAAAAATATAAATGATATAAAAACTTATTTAAGAGAGCATAATCTTATTAAAACAGGAAGTAATGCTCCAAACGATGTCTTAAGAAAATTATATGAATCAGCTATGCTTTCAGGAGAAATAACTAATAGTAATTCAGAAACGTTACTTCATAATTTTTCAAAAGAAAATAAAGAATTATAAATAAAATATACGTATAATTTAATATGGAAGAAATAAATAGAAAATTGACAGATAAACAAAGAGATTTTTTTAATAATCTCTCAATTTATATTGATAAACCGATTTATTTTTATGGAAGTATTTATAGAGCAGATTATTTACCTGGTAAAAGTGATATAGATATTGATATATTTACTGATAATGAATCAAGCACTATACAAATATTATGTAATCATCTTAATATAAATAAAAGTGAGTTCAGAAAATCATTTTATAAAATTGACACAACTATTGTTCATGGTTTTAAGGGAAAATATAAGGATGAAACTAAAAATATAGATGTAGAAATTTCTATATATAACAATAAATATAAAAATATTGTATTAAATGACCATAACAAAGGTAGATGTTTACCAATTTATATTTCTTTAATACTTATAATTGTAAAATTCTTTTACTATACTTTAGGACTCGTTCCGAACGAGATATATAAGCTAATAAAGCAAAATCTTATGAATCCAGGTGCAGAAATTAAATTTATACTTCTAGATAATTAATATAATATTTTATGTTGTCCTTATATTTCTTACACCACAGTTCAGCTGGCGATTAATTGATTCTAATAACAAAAATTAAAAATAATAATGTTTAATCAAATATAATAAATTAAATATTATTAAAGATTATATTATATACTATAATATGTCGCTAATCACAGAATATTTTGAACTAACAAAACGATTTCAAGATGAATATGGAGAGAATACAATATTACTTATGCAGGTAGGCGCATTTTTTGAAGTTTATGGAATTTATGATAAAGAAAATGACATCATAATGTCAAGTAAAATTACAGATTTCTCTCAAATTTGCGAATTAAATGTTGTCGATAAAAATACTTGTGTAGGCAAAAATAATGTTATGATGGCAGGTTTTAAAGATTTCATGATTGAAAAATATTTGAGAAAAATTCAGGATGCTGGATTTACTGCGGTTGTATATACACAAGATGAAAATATGAAAAATACATCAAGAAGTTTGGCTGGAATTTACTCTCCAGGAACTTATTTTCAACCTGACTCACCAAATCTAACAAATTCAATTTCTTGTATTTGGGTCAATCTTATTGAGAACAAAGTTATAATGAAAGGAAAATATGTTATTGTTGGAGTTGCAAATATTGATATTTATACTGGAAAGACAAGTATATTTCAATTTAAGGAAACTTATGTTAATAATCCAACAACTTATGATGAATTAGAGAGATTTATATCTATTTATAATCCTAGCGAGGTTATTTTGATATCAAATTTACCAGAAGAACAAGATTTAGATTATGTTATAAATTATGCTGGTATATCATGTAGTTTAATTCACAAAATTCACATTAATGAAAAAATCCCTAATGGGAATGTTAAAATGACTAGAGTTAAAAATTGCGAAAAACAACCATATCAAAAAGAAATTCTCTCTAAATTTTATAAATTAGATAGTTTTGAAGTTTTTATGCAAAATTTTTATGAAAATAATATAGCTACACAAGCTTTTTGTTATTTATTAGATTTTGTTTATCAACATAATCCTCAATTGGTAAATAAAATTTCAGAGCCTGTATTCGAAAACTGTTCTAGCCGTCTTACATTAGCAAATCATTCTCTCAAACAATTAAATATTATAGATGATGGTTCAGTTAAAGCTTCAAAAATGTCATGTGTATCATCCCTTCTAAATAATTGTTCTACACCAATGGGAAAACGAAAGTTTAAATATAATATGTTGAATCCTATTTGCGATGAAAATATTTTACGTCGAGAATATGATATAACAGAATATATTCTCTCTAATTTAGATTCAAACTTTTCTAATTGCATTAAAACAAAATTACAATCAGTTAAAGATTTGGCTAAATTTGAGAGACAAATTTTTCTTAAAAAAATCTCTCCAAAGTCAATTTATACTTTACATTCAAGTATTAAAATAATTAATTTTATATTTGATACAATTAAAGTTAATGAGACAATAATGAATTACTTGAAAGAATTTGAAATAAATATTGCAGAAATTGGTAATATTTGCGAAGAAGTATTATCATTTATAGAAAATAATATTGACATAAATTTGTCAAAAGATATTGACCAATTACATCAATTTGATGTGAATTTTATTAAAAAAGATGTTGATGCAGAATTGGATAAAAAAACACAAACATTAAAAGATTCTGAAAATGGATTAGAATCGATACGCGAATATTTAAGTAATTTAATAGAAAATAAAGAGAAAAAGTCTTCAAAATCGTGTGAGTTTATTAAGATACATGAGACTGAAAAAAATAACTATAGCTTAGTTTGCACTAGTAGAAGATGCAAATTATTGCAAGATGCATTACCCACTTCAGAAACAAACGTAACATTAAATTTATCTACAAAACCATTTACATTTATTGTTTCAAAATCTCAATTTTCATATGAAAAGCAATCATCATCTAATAATTTTATAATTGATGCACAAATTCATAATTTTTGTAAGACAATTTCATCAATTAAAATTTCATTAAAGGATTTAATAACACTTATTTATAATCGATTTATTGAAGGATTAAGTGGTTATCAAACTCAAATTGAAAAAATAATTAATTTTATTACATTAATAGATATAATGTATACTAAGGCCTCGATAGCAAAACAATTTAACTATTGTAAACCTGAAATAGTTCAAGCTACAAAGGCTTTTGTTGATGCAAAAGGTTTGCGCCATTGTTTAATAGAGAGATTCCAAATGAATGAATTATATGTGTCCAACGATATTTCTCTCGGAGATGGAAAATCTGATGGCGTTTTATTATACGGAACAAATGCAGTAGGTAAGACTACATTGATTAGAGCATTAGGTATTTCAATCATATTGGCACAATCAGGTCTTTATGTTCCATGCACATCATTTAGATTTAAACCATATAAGAATATATTTACTCGCATCATAGGAAACGATAATATTTTCAAAGGGTTGTCAACTTTTGAAGTCGAAATGTCGGAGCTTCGCACCATTTTACGTCTGATGGATGAAAATAGCATGATTCTGGGTGACGAACTATGCTCAGGAACAGAAACTGTAAGTGCAACGAGTATTTTTGTGGCGGGTATTCAAAAATTACATGCATGTAACAGTAGCTTCATATTCGCTACACATTTGCATGAAATCGTTGATTATGAAGAAATTACTTCTCTCCAGAATGTTCATTTGAAACATATGGAAGTTAAATATGATAAGGAAAATGATGTTCTTGTATATGACCGTAAATTAAAAGATGGACCTGGCAACAGTTTATATGGACTTGAAGTTTGTAAATCACTAAATCTTCCATTAGACTTTTTAGCAGCTGCTAATGATATTCGTCTTAAATATAATCCTGATGGTAGAAGTATTCTTTCTCTCAAGCAATCTCGGTATAATGCAAATAAATTAGTTAGTACATGTGAAAAATGTGGTAAGAATAGGGGAACTGAAGTTCATCATCTACAACATCAAGTAGATGCTGATGAAAATGGTATTATTAAAACAAATGATGCAATATTTCATAAAAATAATTTAGCAAATTTAATGACTTTGTGTGAGAGTTGTCATAATGAAATGCATAAAACAAATGCTAAACAAAAACGCGTTAAAACCACAAAAGGCAATATTCTCTCGAAAATATAATATGCAATTATTATACAAATGAATGATTTTAACCAAATGATTATTCCATATTATAGTCCTATTTCAGCAAAAGGAGGTAACAAATCTGGGCGAGCCTCTGGAAGACTTAGAAGTAAAAGTCGTAAATTTACTCGTAAACTTACTCGTAAACTTAGAACAAGAAAACATAATAGAAGTAACACCCATTCAAAGAATAGAAGAAGATACCATTAAATTATAAATAAAAAATATTAATTTATAATTTAACTTATTTAATGACGACGACTATGTCTTCTTCTAGTTCTGCGACCACCGGCCATTTTACGACCACGAGAACGACCACGACTAATAGAACGTCCGCGAGAACGACTTCTCATACTTTTGCTAACAGATTTGAGTCCTTTAACACCTAAATCTAAACCTGTGGCCATTGTTCCATAAACCACAGAAACACCTTTTTCTATGACTGGAATAGATGCTTCTGTTACATCTTTAGCAACGGTTCCAACAGTTTTTAAACTCTTATCAACAATAGGTAATGTTTTATCTGCAGTTTTTTTAATACTTTTCATAACGCTAGTTTTACGCGATTTTCCCATTATAAAATAAGTATATAAAATATTTATTTATATTAGATGGATTTCAAATATTTACTAAATACTTTTATTGTTGTTTTCCTAATTCTCTCTGTTATAGTTTTCATAAACTCAATTGGATTGAACTTTAATGACCCAGATATATCAAAAAAATTACTTCAAGTTGTAACTGTCGAAGGACTTGATACTATATTACCATCAAATAAAGCATTCTGTGAAGTAAATAAAGGTTTTACATTAGAAAAATCCTGCAATAATTTAACCAAACAAAATTGTGGATTAACATCTTGTTGTGTTTGGACAAATGACGATAAATGCAAAGCCGGTAATATATCTGGACCTACATTTAACTCAAATGCTAGTGGTAAAACGAATAGTTTAGATTATTATTTCTTTCAAAACAAATGTTATGGAGATAAATGTCCTAATAATTAAGTTTTTGAATTATTATAGGAATTTATAATGACATTTATTTAACTATTTATATGTCCAAATATAATTATTATACGCTGCAGCGGCTAATTTCGTTCCATCACTAGATGATGCTATTGAGAACCACTCTCTGGAACCAGCACTAATGTGTTCTATCCAAGTTGAGCCAGAATTAGTTGATGTATAAATATAACCAGCTTCCACACCAGCTAAAGAATACACTACAGCTGCTAAATTATTTCCAGATGAATCGCTTGTAATTGAATACCAATTTCTGGAACCAGCACTAATGTGTTTTGTCCAAGTTGAGCCAGAATCATATGATGTATAAATATAACCTTCTTTTACTACAGCGGCTAAGTTTTTTCCATCACTTGATGATGCTATTGAGTATCTCTGGAATCAGAATTAGTTTGTTGTGTCCAAGTTTGTATTGGAATCGGTGCAAAAATTGTATTCAAATCGCTGCAAAAATCTCATTTAAATCTAAACCGTTTACATTGTATCCTGTAACTATTGCTTTTGTGGTATTAGATGTATAAATATAACCAGGACTTTCTGCAGCGGCTAATTTAGTTCCATCACTTGATGATGTAATTGACTGCCATTGTCTGGAACCAGCACCAGTTTGTTGTGACCAAGTTGAACCAGAATCAGTTGATGTATAAATATACCCAGGCCCCACTACAGCAGCTAATTTAGTTCCATCACTTGATGATGTAATTGAAGTCCAATTTCTAAAACCAGAATTAGTTCGTTCTGTCCAAGTTGAACCAGAATCAGTTGATGTATAAATATAACCTTCTTTTACTACAGCTGCTAAGTATTGTCCTGTACTATCTGATGTAATTGAGCCCCAAAATTTGATTCCAGAATTAGTTCGTACTGTCCAAATTGCTCCTGAATCACTTGATGTATAAATATAACCATTGAATACTGTAGCCGCTAATTCAGTTCCATTACTAGATGATGTAATATCAATCCAAAATCTAGAACCAGCGCTAGATTGATCTGTCCAAGTTGAACCAGAATTAGTTGATGTATAAATATTACCATTATTCACCACAGCTGCTAATTTAGTTCCATCACTAGATGATGTAATTGATAACCATTGTTTGGTTCCAGAATTAGTTCGTTCTGTCCAAGTTGCTCCTGAATCACTTGATGTATAAATATAACCAAAATTTGCTAGAGCCGCTAATTTAGTTCCATCACTAGATGATGTAATTGCAAACCATTGTTTGGTTCCAGAATTAAGTTGTTCTGTCCAATTTAAACCAGAATTAGTTGATGTATAAATATAACCATTGACTACTGTAGCCGCTAATTTAGTCCCATCACTTGATGATGTAATTGAGAACCAAGTTCTGGAACCAGAATTAGTTTGTTGTCTCCAAAGTGGTGCAAAAATTTGATTTAAATCTTGTCCTCCTAGAATCTTATACTCAGTTGCTGTTGCAAAAGCACCACTTGAATATGGTTGAAAAATAGATGATAAATCAATACCTCCCACTAAAAAATTTGTTGTTGGATTACTCATTACTATATTATTTAAATATAAAAAAATTGATTATAATTTAAAAATATATTAGAATAATATAATTAGATAATATAAGAATATGATAATCCCAGTTAAATGTTTTACCTGCGGTAATGTTATTGCCAACAAATATCGTTTTTATCAAGCCGAAGTCCGTAAAAGAAAATTAGCAAAAAGTGTTGGAAAAGATACAACTGATATTGACAAAGTTCTTTATTTAACAAAAGAATTTCATGATAAGACCCCAGAAGGAGAGGTTCTTGATGAATTAAATATGAAAAAAATGTGCTGTAGAAGACATTTCTTAACACACGTTGATATTGAATAATTTCTTATTATATAATATAAATGGCTAAAATCAAGGATAACTTCGTTAAAAAGATTTCTAGAAAGCAAAAAATTTATAGAATGAAAGGTTGTTCCAAAACTCGTAAAAATTATTTAGGTGGTAGTACCGATACTCCTTTAGCTTACACCGGAAAACCAATTTTTTCTCTTCCAAACCCACATTTAGCTTATACAGGTAAGGGAGGTTCTTCTTGTGGAGTAAGTAACACATCAAATATTCCAGTTAATACAAATTCAGTAAATCCTGCATATCCAAGCACTGGTCCAATTTCTGCTGGTTCAAATACTATTTTTAATAATGCTTCTCCTCAGCTTGGTGGATGTGGATGTGGTTCTCCTTTAGTTGGAGGTGGAAAAACACGAAGAAAAGGAGGTTCATCTCCAACACGCGCTTTAGGATTTATGATTGAAGGAGTTAGACATAGAAGTGGATGTAGATGTTCACAATGTAAAAAAAGAGGTTCGATGAAAGGAGGTAATGCTGGTATTCCTTATCCAAATGGTTTAGTGGGTTCACCTTGGACGCCAAGTATTGGTGGTTGGCCTGGTGTAGATGGTGTTCCAGGTGACAGTAATTATTATCCTGTAAATACTTATAATAATGATATTTCTAGACAAATGGTTGATGTAGGAGCTAACAAACCATTTTTAAATATAAAGGGAGGTAAAAAAAAGCAAAAGGGTGGAACTTTATCAAATTTTATGGGTCAAGATTTAATTAATTTAGGAAGACAATTTCAATTTGGTGTAGGAAGTGCTTATAATGCATTAGCAGGTTATTCAGCACCAATAAATCCAATGCCGTGGAAAGACCAAATTCCAACAAGAACTCATTTTAATCCAGCAACAATATAATTTTTTTTCTAATATTAATTTATAATGGCTGCGTTCCCAAAAACTCTTAAAGAATTGTGTACTCCTGCTTCTTTATATTTTGTAATATCAATGTTTGGTTTAATTATGGTTATATTTCAAAATTTAGGTAATACAAATAGTTATCATGTTGGTAATTTTTCTTGTCGTGTTCCTAATACATTTTTGATATTTGTAATGAAATTTATTTACATTGTATTCTGGACTTATATTCTTAACTTAATCTGCAAAGATGGTCATATTGGTATTTCTTGGTTACTTGTTCTTCTTCCTTGGATTATGTTATTTGTAATTATGGGTATGTTAATGCTGAATATGTAAATAAATCAAAATTAATCAGTAATATGATGATTTAGATATTTAGTTAATGTTAGTATTTATATTAAATATATATAATATATAATATAAAATGTCAAATAAAATTAAAAATGGTATGTCATATGAAAAAAATGGATGGAAATATATTTCTATTTCTGGAAAACCGAGAGAAAGAGGATATACTTATGGTTATTTATGTGCAAAAGAATTTAAGGAAATTCAAACAATGTTAAAATTTTTAATGATGGAAGCTTATGGACAAAACTGGGAATATTTCATTGATAAAATTTCAGAGGAATTTAAGTCAATGACTGAAAAAGATTTTCCCGAATTTTATGAGGAAATGATTGGAATAGCTGAGGGTCTAAATGCAGCTGGAACAAAAACAACTATAGATGAAATTATAGCTTGGAATTTCTATTGCTCAATACCTTATTGGTATTCAATTATTTCTGACTCTAGAGTTGGAAAAGAAGGCGGAGCAAAAGACCATTGTAGTGCATTTATGGCAGTTGGTGATTGGACAGAAGATGGTAAAATTGTTTGTGCTCATAATTCATTTGCTGATTTTGTAGATGGTCAATTCAGTAATGTAGTATTAGATATTAAACCTGATAAAGGTCATCGAATAATAATGCAAACATCACCTTGTTGGATTTGGAGTGGAACAGATTTTTTTATAACATCTAAAGGTATAATTGGTACTGAAACTACGATTGGTGGTTTTATGCCTTACGAAAAAAAATCTCCAATTGGTTACAGAATTAGAAAAGCAATGCAATATGGTAATACATTAGATGAATATTGTGAAATACTTTTACATGAAAACTCTGGCGATTACGCAAACTCATGGTTATTTGGAGATACAAATACAAATGAAATTTTACGCATTGAACTAGGTCTTAAATATCATAATATAGAGAGAACTAAAAATGGTTACTTTATTGGTTTCAACGCACCTTATGATGAACGTATTCGAAATTTAGAAGTAAATAATTCAGGATTTTATGACATTAGAAGACATCAAGGAGCAAGATTAGTTAGACTTGGTGATTTGATGGACGAACATAAAGGAAAAATTAATATTGATATTGCTAAAAAAATAATTGGCGACCATTATGATGTTTATTTGGAGAAAGACGACAATCCTTGTTCAAGAACGGTTTGTTCTCATTATGAATTAGATGCAAGAGAATATATGTCACAAGCAGATAGACCGAAACCTTATGCTCCTCATGGTGCACTTGATGGTATAGTTTGCAATACAGAATTAGGTAAAAAAATGTCATTTATTGGAAAATTTGGGTCATCATGTGATATTGGATTTAATAAAAATGAATTTTGTAAAAAACATAGACAATATGAAAAATTTTGTCCTTATTTAAAAGATAGACCATCACAACCATGGACTGAATTTACAATCTCAACTATAAAAAATAAATTTAGATTAACAAAACGTAATAGAAATAAAAATAATAAAACAAAAAAAAATTAAATTAATTTATTGTTCCTAATTTCAATATGTTTACATATACTATTATCACCTAAATGTATTTTACCACATCTACATGTTAGAGGCAATGTTTCTAAATCTTCATAAAAATATCTTATGAAATTTTGAACACCTCCAACATTATCGATGTTAATATGATTTGCGAATTGTCCATCATTTATTATAGGGTCTCTTATTACTATATTGAAATCTAATACACAAATTTTTATTCCATCAATATTAATTATTTTATTAGTATATTTTTTATTATCTAATATAATAGCTTCCTCTACAATATCATATTTATTATTAAGAATGTAATTCATCAAATTAACTTGATCACTATTGCTTTTATACTTTTTACTTTTCATATTTTCCAATATATTTTTCATAAAGGTTATTGATGTTGGTTTTAAAATATAAAAACCACTACATACACCAAACCCTATAATTTTGCTACATTCTGATGGAAATGATTTATCGCCTCCTATTTCAGTCGATATAATAATATCATATTGCAAGTCTACCAATGGTTGAATATCTTTTTCAATAATAATATCTTGATCTATATGAACAATTGGTTTTTTATCGTGGTTTAAGTTATTTAAAATACAATCCAATCTAACTATATCCCACCAAGCATATTCAAAATTAATATGATAATCTAGTTTTTGTATTATATCATCTGTTATAACATTTATATAACAATTTTTACCACATTTTTCATGGGCTCTTTTAAACCAATGATTACGAACCAAACTATATTTATTACCAAAACTTGAACTGTAAATACTATATTGTTTATTCATTTTATATTATAATAATCATATTTTTTATATTAATATATATAATTATATTAACATAATAATATTTAAAAAATATGATTATTATAATATAAAATGGATAAAGAAAAAATATCTTGGAAATTAATCGATAAATACTTTAAAGATAATCCAAATTGTTTAGTATCACATCATTTAGAGTCTTTTAATGATTTTTTTAGAAGCGGTATCAAGAGAATTTTTCGCGAGAATAATCCTATTAGATTTATTGAGAGGGAAGAAGAATCTGAAAAAGATAAGAGAAATGAGTGTTTGTTATATTTAGGAGGTAAAGATGGAAGCAGAATATATTATGGTAAACCAGTAATTTATGATGATAATAATTCTCATTATATGTATCCAAATGAAGCTAGGCTACGCAATATGACATATGGTATAACTATACATTATGATGTAGATGTTGAATTTATTTTTTATATAGAGGATGAAAAGAACACGCAAACTTTAACATTGAATAAAATTTATTTAGGACGTTTTCCTATTATGCTTCAATCTGAATTATGTATATTTAATAAAATGACTAATGAAGTAAGATTTAATGCTGGAGAATGTCGTAATGATTATGGAGGATATTTTATAATTGATGGTAAGGAAAAGGTTGTTATTCCACAAGAAAAATTTGCTGATAATATGCTTTATATTAGAGAATATGGTAAAGATGATATATATAGCTATTCTGCAGAAATTCGTTCAGTATCAGAAGATTCATCAAAACCAATAAGAACTTCATCAGTTAAAATTGTTGCACCATCGGCCAGTTTAAGTAATGGACAAATAGTTGTTTCTGTTCCAAATATGAAGAAGCCAATTCCTTTATTTATTTTAATGAGAGCATTAGGTGTTATTTCTGATAAAGATATTATAAAAACTTGTTTATTGGTAAATTTGGATGATGAAGTTGAAACTAATAAAAATCCCTACATAGATTTATTTATACCTTCTGTTCATGATGCAAATAAAATTTTTACTCAACAAACTGCTCTAGAATTTATGAAAGAATTAACAAAAAGAGGAACTGTTTCAAGTGTTGTTGAAATTTTATCAGATTTTTTTCTTCCACATATTGGAGAATTAAATTTCATGGATAAAGCATATTTTGTGGGATATATGGTAAACCGTTTATTAAAAGTTTATATGAAAGAAGCAAAACCTACTGACCGAGATAATTTCAGATTTAAAAGAATTGAAATGTCTGGAACACTTATTTATGATTTATTCAGAGAATATTATTTAATTCAAAAGAAGGATATTACACGTAAGATTGATGAAGAATATTATTATCATAAAGGTTCTTATAAAGAAGACGAAACGTTATCTCGTAAGGAAAAACAATCTTTAAAGAAAAAAGTTCAAATGAAAGATAAAAACGAAGATAATAAATATAAAAATAATTTTATTGGTCTAATAAATTCTAATGTGAAATCGTTTTTTAAAGATAGAATTGTAGAACAAGGTTTTAAAAAGGCATTTAAAGGTAATTGGGGTTCTGAAGCACATACAAAGCGGCTTGGTGTTGTTCAAGATTTAAACCGATTAAGTTGGTATACATTTATTTCTCATTTACGTAAGATTAATTTACCATTGGATTCGAGTGCAAAAGTAGTAGGTCCTCGTCTATTAAATTCATCTCAATGGGGATTTATCGACCCTATTGATACACCTGATGGTGGTAATATTGGTTTACATAAACATTTGTCAATAAGTACGTATATTACAAGTGGAGCGTCTTCACAACCATTAATTAAATGGATTCGTGCTAATACATCATTGCGTTTAATACTTGAATGTCAATCAAGTCAATTAGCAAATTCAACAAAAGTATTTGTAAATGGTTCTTGGATTGGTGTTATTGATACTCCTGTTGAATTGGTAAATTTACTTAAATTACATAGAAGAAATGGTATTTTACCAGTTTATACAAGTATATCATTTGATATAGAACATAATGAAGTTAATATTTATACTGATGCTGGTAGATTGTCAAGACCAATTTATTATATTGAAAAACAAAAATTAAGTTACGAAAGAGGAAGTATTAAAGAATCATTTGAAAAAGGAACTATAACATGGCAAGAAATTGTATCAGGATTTATGAAGAAAAATGATGAAAAATTTAATACAAAAGATAATAAGCTTTATGAACTTAAATCATTATATCCTGATATTGGTGAATCAAGTGAAGAGATTATTAGTAAACTTGAAAGAAATGAGGCTGTTGTTGATTATGTAGATACTGCAGAGGAAGAAGTATCTTTAATTGCTATTATCCCAGATGACCTTAAGAAAAGTAAATATTATACTCATATGGAAATTGACCCATCATTGATTTTTGGTGTAATGACTAATCTTGTTATTTATCCTGAAAATAATCCAATTACTAGAAGTTCTTTCTCGTGTGGTCAAAGTAAACAAGCTATTTCTGTTTATCATTCAAATTATCAAATGCGTATTGATAAAATGGGAGTTATTCTTAATTATGGACAAATTCCTCTAATAAAATCCAGATATTTAGAGTATATTAATAAAGAACAACAACCTTATGGTGTAAATGCAATAGTAGCTATCATGGCATACACTGGTTATAATGTTGAAGATGCTATTTTAATTAATGAAGGTTCGATTTTACGTGGAATGTTCAGAACTAGTTATTATTCTATGTATGAAGCGAGAGAAGAGAGTTCAAAAGTAACTGGTATGAATAATTCTAAGTTTGCTAATATTGAAAAAAATAATGTTATTGGAAAGAAAAAAGGTTATGATTATAGTTTCTTAGATGACCATGGATTAATTAGAGAGAATACTGAATTAAATGATAAGATGATTTTAATTGGTAAAATTAATTCGAATTTGGCTAATAAAGATACATGGATTGATGATTCAGTTAAACCAAAAAAGGGTCAACTTGGATATGTTGATAAATCATTTATTACTCTTGGCGAAGAAGGATTTAATATTGCTAAGGTTCGTTTGAGAGAAGAAAGAATACCTGCAATTGGTGACAAAATGGCTTGCGCTTTACCAACACAGCAAGTTTTAACAAATGAAGGCTGGATTGAAATAAAAGATATTGATATTGCTAGACATAAGGTTGCCACATTAGATACTGAAGGTAATATGTGTTATGAATATCCTGCAGCTAAATTTGAATATAATCATAATGGACAAATGTATTCTGTTAAAAATAAACAAGTCGAAGTTGTATGTACTTTAAATCATAAGTTATACGTAAAACGGAGAGAATATAATGAAATTAAAAGAAATTATGAACTAATTCAGGCACAAGACATAATTGGAAAAATGGTCCGTTTTCAAAAATCTATGGAAAATGTTTATCCTGATATTGAATTGATGGAGCTTGATGACAAATTATATAAAATGGATGATTGGTTACAACTTTTAGGAATGTTTATTGCTGATGGGTCATCTAATAAAGCAGGAACCATACAAATTTCAGCATTGAAAGATAGAAAAATAGCATTCAATACAAATATGTTAACAAAACTAAAATTAAAATATAAGTATGATAACATACAAGACAGATTTACAATATTAAGAGGCCAACATCCAGAAATATATGAACATTTAGATAATCTAAGTGTTGGAGCATTAAACAAATATTTACCTGATTATGTTTGGTCTTTATCAAAAAGGCAAAGTATTATATTATTAGATGCTTTATTACAAGGTGATGGACACACATATAATGATGGATTTTCAAGATATGGAACTATCAGTTTACGATTAGCTAATGATATATGTAGATTAGCAGTTCATTGTGGATGGTCTGGTATAACAAAAATAGCTTCTGAACCAGGAGATACTCCACATATGATAAGGGGGTCTGGAAAAAATAAAGATAAATTTCATTTTATTGAATCAAAAAATACATATTATAAAATTAGTATTATTCGTAAGCAAAATCAACCTTATATAAATAAAAAAGTAAATGATACCAATAAGGAAGAATTTATTGATTATGAAGGAAAAGTGTATTGTATAGAAATGCCATCGTCTCATTTATATTATATGAGAGAGAATAATTTCACACCATCAATGCTCATAGGAAATTCACGAGCGGGACAAAAAGGCACGATAGGTCTCATTATTCCTGAAGCCGATATGCCTTTTCTTGAAGACGGAACTAAACCAGACCTAATAATTAATCCACACGCATTACCATCTCGTATGACTATCGGTCAAATTGTAGAAAGTATGTTTGGTATAGCATGTACTAGTTATGGCGGGTTTGGTGATTGTACTGCATTTCAGGTAAAAGGTTCAAATTATACAACTTATGGACCTATGCTTACCAAAGCTGGTTTTAATCATACAGGTAATCATGTTATGTATAATGGTATGACAGGTGAACAAATTCAAGCAAATATTTATATGGGACCAACTTATTATATGCGTTTAAAACACATGGTTAAGGATAAAATTAATTATCGTGCTCGTGGTCCTAATCAGCAACTCACTAGACAACCTGTTCAAGGTAGAGCTAATGATGGTGGTCTTCGTATAGGTGAAATGGAACGTGATGGTATTTGTGCTCATGGTTTAGCATACTTTTTAAATGAGTCATTTTTAGTTAGAGGCGATGAATATTATATGGCAGTATGTAATAAGACTGGTGCAATTTCAATTTTTAATGAAGATAAAAACTTATTTTTGAGTCCTTATGCTGATGGACCTATTCAGTTTCATACTAATCCTGATGGTACAATGAATATTAAAAATCTTAGCAGATTTGGTCGCTCATTTAGCTTATTAAGAATTCCATATTCCTTTAAACTTCTTATTCAAGAATTACAAGTAATGAATATTCAAATGCGTATTATTACAGATGAAAATGTTGACCAACTATTAAGTATGTCTTACTCAAATAATATTAATAAATTATTAAGAAAGGAAACCGAGAGAAGCACCGAAAATATTGATAAATTAATTAAAGATTATGTTAAAGAGATGTCACAATTACAAACTTCAAAATTATTGAGACGAGATGAAATACCTGAATTACCAACACCTCTTGAAGAAGTTGATATACAATCGCCAGAAAAATTAGATTCAGATATGTCATCGCAAGTATATATTACTGGAGTGATTAATGTTGGAACAAAAGTTAAAATTATAAATGGACCGTATACTGGTAAAACTGGAAAAGTTAATAGAATTGTAGGTGATAAATGTGAAATACAATTAGATGATTCAAGAAAAGTAGTTGTTAAAAAGACAGATATAGAAGAATTACCTATAGAAGAATTACCTATAGAATATTCACCTGATTACGGATTTTTGGAAACTGGTTATACACCACAAGTTTCACCACCATATGCTCCTAGTTCTGTTTCACCACAATATGCGCCATATTCACCAGCATATGTACCAAGTGAATCACCACCATATGCTCAAGATTCTGACTCACCTATTTGGAGACCTAATATGACACCTGAACAATCTTCACCTGCAGCTCCTTCACTTTTAGAAGTTCCAAAAGAACCCGAAGACAAAAAAGAAGAAGACAAAAAAGAAGAAGATAAAGAACCATCTTCATCGTCAGATTCTGGAGACAAAAAAGTAATTGATATTTCATCAGAATCTAGTTCAGATGTTACTACTTCAAGTGGAATTAAAAAATAAATATTTAAATAATATTAAATAAAATTGAAATAAAAAAAATTCATTATGAATATATTATAATATAATATGGTAACTACTAATTCAAGTATTCTTATTTCTCAAATCTTTCAATCCAGAAAAACTATTCTGGAACTTATGGATAAACAAGGTTTTGATGTAACTGGCTATACTAACTTTAGTGTTAGTGAAGTAAATGGAATGAAGCAAAATAACCAGTTAGATATGTTATTGGAATCAAAGCCAACAACTAGTGGAGAAAAAACTGCAAATGGTAATAAAATTTATATAAGGTATTATTTAGCAAAAACTATCAGACCTACAAATATTCATGAAATGATAGATGATTTATTTGTTCTTACTGAAACACTTAAGAAAAGTGATACTTTGTATATAATTATTAAAGATAATGTTAATGAAACATTAATTAATGAGCTCAAACATATTTGGGAAAGAGATGGAATTTATATTGTTATTGAAAGTATAAAATGTCTACAATTTAATATATTAAATCATGAAATAGTTCCCGAACATAATGTTATTAGCGAACAACAAGTTAACATTATAATGAAAAAATACAATATTAATGATACAGTTCAATTCCCTGATATATCAAGATTCGACCCTGTTGCTCGTGCAATTTGTTTAAGACCTGGACAATTATGTCATATTGTTAGACCAAGTAAAACAGCTATTAATGCAGATTATTATAGAATTTGTGTATAAATATTTAAATTTAATTATATTAATTATTTATATGGAATTTATCTTGCCAGATAGTAAAGGATTCGCTGTTTATAGTAAAAATGGATGTCCTAACTGCACTACAGTTAAAAAAATTATCAAAGAAAAACATTTTTTTTCGACAGAAATTAATTGTGATGAATATATATTAGAAGATAAAGCAGAATTTTTATCATTTATAGAAAAATTAACAGAGAGACCTCATAAAACATTTCCAATGGTTTTTTATGAAGGTAAATTTGTTGGTGGATTATATGAAACCATGGAATTAATTAATAAATTATTATTATCATTTGAAGAAAATTTTTAATATGAACAAAATATATATATAATGGAATTAGATAATGAAAATATAGAATTAAATATTAAAAAACCTACGGATTATGTTAATAGATTAGAGGAATTAAATGGAGGTGTTAATATACTTTTAGATGAATTTAAAAAAGTTTATATAATTGCAAGAATGCATCCTAATAATGAAGATATTCAAGAACGATACCAAAATATGATTTCAAATCTCAATCAACTACAATCAAAATTATTTTTAACATCTAATGATATTCAAGTCAATATAGATGATATAAATAAAAAAATGATAGAATTAGATTTATTTATAAGAAAAGAGAGAAAAATAAATAAGAAACTTAAAATAAAATTAGGGATAGTTGAACAAAAAAATAACTCAGCATCAGAAATGATAGATGATTATATGGAAATATATAATATGAAATACTTACGTAACTGGGCTTTATTTTTAAGCACAATAATTTGTTTATTTACAATTAGTGCTATTTATAAAAAACAGGTAGTTTAAATTAAAAATTTTAATTATTTTGAAATTTAAATGCTTAATTGTTTTGCTAAAAAACCATTGTATCCAATAAATAAAATCTTTAATGATTGTTGTAAAAAATATATGGATGAGTCTATAAGAAAAATAAATGAGAACTATAATTTAGAGAGAAATAAACAAATAATTGTAAATCCTTTCGATGATGAAAATAATGATAAACCTTACTTTAATATTTACGGTTTTATAACATTTCTCTATATTTCAACAATTGCATTTATATTTTATAAAAGACTTACCTAATATGTTTTCTTACTTTTATATATAAGATGAACCAAGATAATAAAAATCAAGTTAACATTAATTCATTTTCAATGGATTTAGAAAGTTTAAGACAAAAGTACAGTAATCTTTTAATCCAATATAAATCGGCAGTTGCTGATTATGTAAATTATTTAAATCGTGTAACCACAAGTGCCAATTCTAATTACGATTCATCCGCATCAAATTATAAAATAAATAGCGAACAATATACATCTTTACGAGGTATGGCATTTAATGGAAGTGGAACTGCTGGACAAAGCGATGCAACTACTTTGCAAGAGTGTGAAGCATCTTGTGCAAATTTATCTAATTGTACAGGGGCTACTTTTGTATCAGAAAAATGTTTAGTTAGAACAGGTGACTCGCCTATTGTTCCAGCAGGAAATGATTCATATGCAATTATTCCAAAAAGCAAACAATTATTATTAAATATGGAAGATATAAATCAACAATTACTAGATACAAATAAAGAATTAACTAAAAAAATTAATACAGCAGAACCAATATTTAATAAAACGACTCAAGATGCTATAAGTAAAAACCAAGACTTAATAAATAATTATAAAGTTTTGAATGAAGAAAGAGAAAATATTTTAAATTTATTGAGACAATATGAAACTTTAGAGTCTGTTGATAATGAAAATTTAGTTAAAATTAATCAAAACTATTACTCTTTTATTTTATTATCAATATTAGCAATAGCAATAATATTTTTGTTATATAAATTTTCTTTTTCAGGAAATACTACACCTCCAATCGTTCAATCTGGTGGTGAATTGACAAGTAATATATATTATATTATTTTTGGAATTCTACTACTTACAATTGGAATTAATTATTATAATTGTTTTCTCAATAATTATATATAATGTCTTCACAAATGGAAATGCTAAGTAATAAATTTAATAGTTTGTTAGCTCAATATAAAGATACATATAATGAATTCTTAAATACTGTTAATTCAAATGATAATTCATTTAAAAGTGTCCCAGACTCTGTGTTTATCGGTGTTAATAATATTAATACTATTCAAGGTAGTAGTGTAGATAATTGTATGACATCATGTGCCTCAAATGAATCTTGTTCTGGAGCAACATTTGATAATTTACATAAATCTTGTTCTTTAAGAACAGGCACTGGAAATGTGATTAATTCGCCAAACCAAACAGCAATTATAAAACAAGCCTTATATTATAGTTATCAATTACAAAAAATGAATGATGAAATGACAAGTATTAATACAAATATGATGGCGCTTTCTAATACAAAAGTTGGTGATTATCAGCAAACTCAAGAATTAAATTCTCAAAAAGCAGAGATTTTAGAAAATAACTATAAGACTCTAGAAGAAGAGAGATTTCAAATATCAGAAATAATAAGACAATATGAAACATTAAATGCTGCATATGAAAATGGAAATATAAATGTAACTTCTAATTATTATACTTTTATTATGTACTTATTTATTGTTATATTATTAGTTTTATTATTATTTAAATATGGTTTATCTGGCGAACAAGTAGGAGGTGGCATGAGTTATTCAAAGTTCTCTCCATTTATATTTGGAATATTAGGATTAATTATAATTATAAATGCAATTTTACAAAATTAAAAATCAAATATTAATATATTTTAAATTCTATTAATATATTAATAGTATGATAAGTATTTCAAATATGTTTCCAAGTAAAGAATCAGAAGAAATAGTTAATAAAAAAGATATGATAGGTCCATCACCTTCATTAAATCAAGGTAAAAAATTTAAAAAATACCAAAATAAGATTGAGAAAATTTTAGAACAAGATGCTATTTTATTAAGTGGTAAAGAGGGTTTTTCTGACATTACTAATAACGGTAACAGTTTAACTGCAAAATCCAATACAATTATTAATAACAATAATTTTTCAAGTCAACAACAAACAATCGAAAACTTAAGACAAGAATATAAACATGCATTAAAAGAATATCAAGTTTTGACCACTAAAATTTCAAGAGATATAACTAGATATGTTGATAGGGTAAACCCAAATAATCCTTATTTAAATAAGACAATAAGATTTACTACTGGTCATATTTGTTATGTTACAAACCATGGTGTTGTTAAATATATATCATCTGGGGATATTTGGAATTCAGTAAATATACCTAAAAATTATATTGATATTGGAATTCCATGGCAAGATAAGTATTCAACACCAGGTACAACTATTCGTACCAATCCTCCATTAATCTCAGGAACATTTATGAAAATGGGTCAAAGTATTGGAGGAGAAGGTACAAATGTTTTTGTAAGTGAATTATTACCATCAAATTTGACTCCATCATACAAAGGTTGTTATGCTGCTAATAGCAATAATGATAATATGACATTTTTAGGTGGTTCGCCTCCTCCTTTAAATATTGCAACAATTGAAAACGGGTCTTTTAGTCAGCCTGCTTTAGCTAATAATACTTTTAAATATATAAGTAGTTCATCAGAAGTTCCAGGTTGGTATTTTGGTGGACCTGCATTAATTAATAACTCTTCTGCATGGGGATATCCAATGCCTTATCCAGGTGGAAATCAATGTGTAAGTATTCAAAATGGTAGCAGTATAAATGCTATTTTAAATTTAAATACTGGTGTAAATTATACTGTAACCTTTAGCGGATGCTCGAGAAATTGTTGTAATAAACCAAATGTTGGTAATCCTATAAACATACAATTATATACTAATTTAGATGCATTTATATCTACAATAGCTAGTATTACTCCACCTATAAATTCATGGACTAATTATACCTATACATTTACTGTTCCAACAACTGAAACTTATAAGTTAAAGTTTGCTGGTACAAATTCACAAGGCGACCAATCTACTGCTATAGCAAATGTTAGTTTAAATTTAGGTGTGACATCTTCAGATGGAAATTATAAGTTTGATGATTGTAAGCAGGCTGCAATTACTAACGGTTATAGATATTTTGGATTACAAAATATCAATTTATCAACAGGAAATGGTTATTGTGCTGTTAGTAATAGTGAACCAGCAGTAACACAATTCGGAACTTCTACAATTGTTAGCAAATTAATATCATTATGGTCATCGAATACTGTAAATCAAATCGGAAATATGGCAACTCTAGATGGAGGTGGTTCAATACAAGTTCTCGATTCGGGTGGAACTATTATTTTTTCAACACCTGTTCCAGATTCAGTACAATCAAGTGCCGACCCTTATATTGGTTGTTATAGTTATCATGGTATGAAAGATAAACCACAAATAGGTAAAGATTGGACATATACAGCTAATGAATGTATGGATATTGCTATAGACCAAGGTGCTTTGTATGTTGGTTATGGAGGTGGAGTAAGAGATGATAACATTAAGCGTTGTTTAACATTTACTACTTTAGAAGAAACAAAAATGAAAGGAGTATCCAAGAATTGTAAGACTCCAAATGGTGGAATATTTGCTGCTTCTATTTATGCAACATCTAATGCTGATAGTACAGGAAGTAGTTATTTGATTTTACAAGATGATGGTAATATGTGTATATATAGTGGAAGAGGACCTAATGATAATCAAGGTTTAATCTGGCAATCAGAAACAAACGGTAAGCAACAGCAACCAAATCCAAATGCAGTTGCAACAAAAGGAAAATTTGGTAAAAATTGGATGGCAAGTGGTTCATCATTAGCTGTGGGAGATTTTATTGGTTCAACTGATGGAAGTATTTCTTTAGTTATGCAGAGTGATGGTAATCTAGTTTTATACACATATCAAATGGATACAAATTGTCAGAAGATGAGTGATGGTAATATGGGTGGTGGTTTAGGAGCAAATGCTGCTTATGACATGGGTATGACTGCTATTACTGGTAATATGGGTAAATTAGGATTTGTTGATTCTGATTCAAACTTATATACATATCCAAGCACAAATCAAGTATATACAGATTCTTATAGAAAAATTGAAGGAATTGTTACTGATGGAAATGATATTCCAGGAGCTGCTTTTGGAGGAGCAACTGCTGATTCATGTCAACAAGCTTGTAATAGTAATCCAGATTGTGCAGGTTTTGAATCTAGCGGAGATGGAACTTTTTGTTATCCAAAAACCAATGCAATGTTTCCATTTGGGGGACCTAGTAGTATAAATCCAAGTTCAAATGTATATGTGAGAGGTAGACAACCATCATCTCCTCCTCTTGGTGTAGGACAAAATACAAATAATATAGATACAATAATGTATAAAAATTACATTAATAAAGGAGATGTAGGAAGTCAATATGGTTTGGCTAATGCTACAACTACAGAAAAACAACAATTAGAACAATTACAGTCTAGAATGAATTTATTAACAAGTCAAATTAATGGTTTAACAGGAAAATTTCAATCCGGGTCAAATATGGCAGAACAACAATCATATGATAACAACACAGGAATAGATGATTATGCAAATATTATTAAGAGTACAAATAAAAAAATAATTGGTGTAGCTGGACAAACTTCTGGTAATATACAAAATATATTAAAAGATAGTGACATAGTTGTATTACAAAAAAATTATGATTATTTATTTTGGAGTATTTTAGCAACAGGAACAGTATTACTTGCTATGAATGTAGCAAAAAAATAATAAAGTTATATAAAATAATAATCTTATTATATTTTATATAATATGAATAATGATTTACCAGATGTTCAAGAAAATAATGAGCAGATTCTTAATGATATTCAATCATTACAACAAATGGAACAACAATTATTTAGTGGTTTAGAAAATAACCCTAATCTTTCTCCAGATGAACAAAAAAAAATAATTGAGAAGATGAACCAACTTTCAACTATGCGTATTAATTTATACCAAACATTAAGCGGAATAAATAATTTTTTTGAAAATGCATTAAATACATCGGTTGGTTCATTAAAAGAGCAAGCAGTTGCTATTGGAATTGTTGAAAATGAATTAAATAAAGCAAAAGCACGGTTAGAAATTTTAGAAGTAGAGAGAAATAATAAAATTCGTTTAGTAGAAATTAATACATATTTTGGTGATAAATATGCAGAGCATTCTCAATTAATGAAAATTATAATTTATACTTTAGTTCCTGTTATTATATTAGCTTTTATAAATAGCAAAGGATTTTTGCCTAATACAATTTATTATATTTTACTTGGAATTATATCGTTAATTGGAGCTTTTTTCTTCTGGAGACGTTTTTCTTCTATAATTATGCGTGATAATATGAACTATCAAGAATTTAATTGGCCTTTTAACCCAGACAGTGCAAATACAGTTTCGTCTTCTTCTTCTTCAACCGACCCATGGGCTAGCGATATGAATTTGGGAAGTTGTGTAGGAGATGCTTGTTGTTCATCAGGATTAGTTTATGATACCAATATGAATCAATGTGTTCCTGAAGGTCCTGCTAATATAAATCGAAGTTCTCAAGAAAGTTTTATAAATAATATATTAACTAAAACTCAACCTGCAAATTATAAAATAGCATATGACTTAAGACAACCTAAGGCATTTAACAATTAATTAATTTTTTATTATTAATTAAATAAAAAATTAATAATTGTATAATATAGTATTATGACTAATAATTTCGATTTAAATAAATTTAATTCATTTTTAAATTCAGCTGCAGAAACTATTGCTTGTGGACCAGAATGTCAAAAGCAAAAGAAAGCTGACCAACTTAAAGATAATTATTTAAACGCCGAATCAAATTTAACTTTAGCAGAACCACAATTTCAGATAGCAAAACAAAATTATTATACTTATGTTTCAGGTCAATCTGGTTATAATGATATGATAGAACAGGAATATACTCAGAAAGCTGATATGATAGCCCAAAAATTTAAAGAAAATTATGATGAAGAAATTGCAAAAATTAAATCAGAATTAAAAACTTATAATGGTTTGTCTATTAATTTTAGAAATGTAGTGGATTTATATACAAATTATAAAAAAGAAAATGTTTTATTATTCAAAAAATTAAAAGATGAATCAAATGATGTTTTAACAAATGAAAGAAAAACATATTATGAAGACCAACAAAACGATGTTTTAAATCTTTACTATTATTATTTTTTAGTTGTGCTTTATTGTATTGTTGTTATTTGTTTTTTAATTTTTTCTCTAATTTATCCTTCATCGGTTGATTGGAAAATAAGAGTGTTTTTAGGTTTATTATTTGTAATACTTCCGTTTATATCAACATTGATATTTGGAAAAATAATTCAAATTGTTTATTGGTTATATAGCTTGTTACCAAAGAACGTTTATAAATAAAAAATATTTAAAGTTATTTTTTAAATATTTTTAGCTTTAATTTAATGTAAATTATTAAGAATATCTTCTTCTTCTTCTTCTTCCTCTTCTCTAATAATTTCGATACCAACCCAACCTTTCGCTTGATTAGGAGTTCCAAATTTCTTATTCATATATTCATATAATTCTTCACCTTTTGGCATTTTTCTTGAGCCATATTCTTGTTTAAACCATTCAGTAAATTCAAGTAAAATCGACCTTTTCTTAACACATTGTTTAGTATTGTTAGTCTTTCTAACTTTTTCTAATATAAATGCTGAAATATGGTCTTGTCCACACCTATAATTCTTAGAGGCTTCTAATACTGTATTGCAATCAATAACAATACCATCAGTTTCAAAGGCACGTTTAACTAACATACTGGCAAATATTGGAGCAAATGAATGTAATTTTTCTGGTAATGATTTATCTTTCTTAAAAACATAAGGGGTTTCATCTTCATAATATTCTCCAGCATCAATAAATTTAGATGGAAACGTGCATTTTCTAATTCTTCTCCAAGTACCATCATCATTACTATCAATATCAAATAAATTATTAGTGCATACGACAAGTTTAAATTGTGGTTCGAAAATTTCAGATTCAGAATATAATCCTCTTGCTTGAATTGGGTCGCCACCGGTTAATTCCTTCATAATACCTTCGTTAAGTTTCACACCTTTAGATGGTTCTTGCATAACAGCGTAACGAACACCTTTAAGTTTTAATACTTCATCAGAAGTTCCACCAATTTTTCCTCTAGCATCAGTTACAAGTGTAATTGGAACAGTTCCTTTGTAATCACCTAAAGTAGCCGACATTAAATCAGCAAGCAATGATTTACCATTAGAACCACTACCGTGATAAACATTAAATGTTTGATTTTTATTAGTTCCAATTAAACATGATGATAAGTGGTCCCACATATATCTATTTAAATCAGGAATTGGGAATAATGTGGACATAAATTTAGTAATTTCTTCAGCTGTTTTATTCCATTCAGGATTAGAGTCATCATGTGAAATATAATTAATTCTAGTAGTTTTAGTGATATAATCTTCAGGATATCCTTCTCTAAAGACTTTGTTAACAAAATCTACAACACCATTATTAAAGCATAATAAATATTTATTTGTATCCATATTTCTAACAAAATTTTCATCATAAAATATTTCAGCTGCTTCACGCATAATATGGTCTTTTGGTGTAGTCTTTTTAAGACTAATTTTAATATTATTAATTTGAACACATTTTTTCTTTAAGAATTCGCGTCTTACTTCTTCTTCTGAATATTCATTCATTTCAGATTCATATTGCTCAGACTTTTTACCAAATAAATTAAACATATCCTTAGAAATTTTTTCTCTTAAACTTAATCCTCTATCTTGAACCCATCTATGATTTCTAAATTGATACCAAATACCACGTTTATCATAACTCACACAAACATAACTATCTTTATACATATGTCTTAAAATAACAGCAAAATCATATTCGGCACAACTTTCAATTGCTTTTTCAATATAATAATCAACAGTTTTTTCTTGTATTTTTTTATATTCATCAAAATTTTCTTTTTTAACCCAATACATAATTGAACGTTTGGTAACAGTTTTACCTTCATTATTAGATTTATGAAATTTCTTCCATTGACAATATAAATCTGGAATATTATTATAATCGAAATCGCTAGCTTTGCTTCTTAATTGAACCCACGATAAGAATAAGCGTTCATCTGTATGTTTTAATGCAAATGCTACTTGACGATTTAATGAATGTGAACCTGATTTATAGTATCTTTCTGGTAATGCTTGAGTAAATTCGTGCGTTTCTTTGATTTCATATTCATCTGGTCTTAAATTTTTAAATACAATATCAATAGCTTTTGCTAATGAAGTTTCATCTTTAATATCATTAATGGATATACCTTCTTCCTCTTCATTTTTATCATCTTCATCAATAATCAAATTCATTTTAGTTTTACTGGATGGTTTCTTAATTTTAACATTTTTATTCTCACAACGTTTGTTATATGCATCAACAATTTTGGGGTTCATTTCAAATCTAGGATGAGCATCATATTGTACAGATAATTTTGCAAAATCTTTTTTCAAATTAAAATCAGAGACTTTACGTTCATCCATCATAAAATTTCCATCTGTAGAATCATATGTTATGATATAATGATGAGTAAATTCGTATGCTTCGTTTCCAGGTTTACGTGAGCCAAATAGCTGCCAATTTGTGTGTCCTTTACTAATTCCTTCATCTAATACTGAATCCCAGGTATTAATCAAAGGTAAATCACAATATTCAGGTAAAGCTGTAATCATTTTCTCACGAATCATGATTTGAATGATATGGTCAACTTGAATTCCGATAATCATATGAATACCATCTTTAGTTAATGAACCATCCACTAACCTATTTACGTTTGGTTTTTCAAAAATATAGACAGAAAACGACTTTGATTCTTCAAAAACAAAATATTCCTTAAGTTCATCCAAATATACACAAATCATATCAGCAACATGTTGTCTTGTATGTTGTCTATCAATAATGCTATTATTATATCTAAAATCAAAATCAACAGCCACGGGACCAGATGTATCTAACTGTTTTTCAGTCAAATATTCTTTATTTTTTTTCTCAAAAATATGATTATAATATAAACCATAAAATGTCTCGAGTTCTTCCCTAGGAATAATATAAGAGCCTGGGTAAATATTAAGCTCTTTATCGGGTATTCTGGTATGAGTAATATTTACTGTCCCAGTATTATTAGTAACATTCTTAGCACTATGCTTTGCCAAAAACTCTTTCAAATCAGTAAATTGAGATGATGATGTCATTGTATAGTTCATTGTTGATATAATATAATAAGATTTTTCTATTTCATTTTTTTTAGAATTCAATTTTAAAATAAAATATATATATATATATTGAATTTTTAACTTAAAGAAAAAACACCCTTTTTATATTTTAAAAAATAGGTTTAAAACTAATTTGACATATCTATTATATGACCACTTTTATAACAAAAGATACAATGAATCGATTATTAAAAGATGTAAGACATATTATTAAAAATCCATTAATTGACCAAGGAATATATTATATACATGATGATACTGATATGTTAAAAGGATATGCAATGATTATTGGACCATCTGAAACACCATATTTCGGTGGATTTTATTTTTTTGAAATTACTTATCCATATGATTATCCTCACAGTCCACCAAAAGTTAAGTATTGCACTAATAATAATGGTATACGTTTTAATCCTAATTTATATACATGCGGCAAAGTTTGCGTTTCTCTTTTAAATACATGGAGGGGGGACCAATGGACATCTTGTCAATCAATATCTACCGTTCTTTTAACATTATGCACTTTATTATGCAAAGACCCACTTTTAAACGAACCTGGAGTAATAAAAACTCATAATGATATGAGAAATTATAATGAAATAATTGAATTTTCAAATATTAATATTGCTGTATGTGATATTGTTAAAAAGAAAAAGGGAGTTTACCAACCATTTTTCGATAATTTTTATCCATTTGTAAAAGAAAGCTTTAACAATAATTATAGTAAATTTATTGAATTTGCAGAGAAAAAATTTATAGATACAGAAGTTCAAAATAAATTTTTAAAAACTGGATTCTACAATATGAATGTAGTAATTGATTATGAAAGTATTTTACATAAATTAAACGAAACTAAAGAAATGTCTGAAATATTATCCCCTTAAGGGATTTATTAAATAATAAAAAAATTGAAATAATTATATAAATATAAATTGTAATTATAATATATAAAATGCACTTCTGTTCTAACTGTTCTAATATGTATTACATTCGTATTAATGCGGATGACCCTAATAAGCTTGTCTATTATTGTCGAAAATGTGGGAATGAAGATACTAGCTTAGCTTCACTCAATATCTGTGTATCAAAAACTCAAATTAAGAAATCCGAAAAATCATTTAATCATATTATTAATAAATATACAAAACATGACCCTACGTTACCTCGTATAAATAATATATTGTGTCCTAATCCAGATTGTATTACTAATAAAGATGGTAAAGAAAGAGAAATCATTTATATTAGATATGATGATGTAAATATGAAATATGTTTATTTATGTTATGATTGTGAAACTATTTGGCAAATTAAAGAAAATGTATAAATTTAAATCATATTAATTAATATTTATTTATAATTTTTTATTTTAAAAGAAAATTGAAATAATTATATTAAAAGTATCTTTAGTTAATATAGTAACAATGAGTGACAACGAAAGTGATTATTATTCCGATTCTTCAGATAGTAATGAAGAGACTGTTAAATTAGCACCAAAAAAAAATATCGTGATTAATGCTGCTAAAAAATTTGGTACTTATATTGAAGATGAATCTGAAGTAGAGGATTCTGAACCTGATGATGCTGATGCTGATGCTGATGAAGATGAAGAACAAATCGGTGGTATTGAAGATAATCCTGATGAAGAAGATGATGATGTTGATAAAGCAAAACAACTGGATGATGTCGATGATGTCGATGATGCCGAACCAGAAGATGAAGACGATGATGAAATTGAAATTGATGAGGAAGGAGTGGTTCAGGAGAAGGCTTCTAAAATTATTAAACCAAAAAAAACAACGCAATTAATTATAGCAGATGACAACGACGAAGATGATGATGACGAAAATGAAGAAAATTATTTGCAAAAATTTGATTATGAAATTAATAAAAATTATATTACTGAATTTCATCCAGAGTGTTTAAGTCATAATAATGACGAAGTTTCTAAGTTAGCAAATGTTGTAAGAGATGAATATAATATCATTATTGACCAATTACATAAAACACTACCATATTTAACAAAATATGAAAAGGCTAGAGTGATTGGTCAAAGAGCAAAACAAATTGAAACAGGTTCAAAACCTCTTGTTAAAGTTCCTGAAAATATTATTGATGGATATATTATTGCTGAACTGGAACTTAGAGAGAAAAAAATTCCTTTTATTATTAAAAGACCTATTCCTGGAGGTGCGTTTGAATATTGGCATTTAAGAGATTTAGAAAATATTAACTTCTAAATTATATATCAAAATAATATAAAAACATTTTTTATATATAAAATCAAAATATTAACAAAACATTTTATGGAAAATATATAGCAGATTAGAAAAGGTGTAATAAATATAGACAGCCTATAAATATAAAAAAATTTTAAAATAAAAAATTATCAATTGGAATATTATTCAAGTGATGAAATTAAATGTTTCGATTTTTACTATGAAAAGTTTAATGAAACTAAATTTTATATAAATGGAAAAAAAATGATTTAAAATAATTATATTAATAAAATTATATAATGTTCAAATCATCATCTAAAACTATTGTAGAGTACATTTGGATTGGAGGCAGAAATGAAATTAGGTCTAAAACCAGAGTTTTCAATTCTTTTTTGCCATTTAATATAACTTATATGTTAGATTGGAACTATGATGGTTCTTCAACATGGCAAGCCGATAGTAATGGAGATACCGAAATTATATTAAAACCTTGTGCTATATTTAAAGACCCATTTAGAGTTATTCAAGATACAGTGTGTTATCTTGTATTATGTGATACTTATAAATCAAATGATGAACCAACTGAATCTAATCATAGACATACAGCAAATAAAATTTTTGACACTTTATGTGATGAATTTCCTTGGTTTGGATTAGAACAAGAATATTTTTTTTCTAATCATACAAGTTCCCATCCATTTATGTTTCAAAATCCAGAAGGATATCATTATTGTGGAATTACTCAGGATGCTAATCATAGAATAATTGTTGAACAACATCTACAAATGTGTATCGAAGCTGGAATTAAAATTTCAGGTATAAATGCTGAAGTGGCAAAAGGACAGTGGGAATTTCAAATTGGACCTTGTGAAGGAATTCAAGCTGGTGATGATTTAATTGTTGCTCGTTATATATTAGAGAGATTAGCCGAAAAATTAAATTTATTTATCTTTTATAAACCAAAACCACATGCAAATATAAATGGTTCAGGATGTCATATTAATTTTAGTAGTTTCAACA
>Ga0247842_10000910_pt1 | contig 55321 bp, 50 predicted proteins | sample LaCruzMarch2015__3_FD_192411 | JGI IMG/M metagenome (GOLD analysis project Ga0247842, IMG submission 192411) | Freshwater microbial communities from meromictic Lake La Cruz, Castile-La Mancha, Spain - LaCruzMarch2015_19m | ecosystem: Environmental > Aquatic > Freshwater > Lake | place: Spain... | reverse complement strand
TAAAAATTACATTGTGGATTCTGACAGACAACTTCAATGGATCCTCTTGGGCGAGCCATGATTTTTCCCCAAGAAAATTCTGTTTGGAAGTTTATAAAGTATGTTATGTTAGGACAATACCAAATTTCACCGGTTCCTGCAGATATTGGCGAATACCCGGAGATCCAGACCGGAATACCGGCATAGCCAATGAAAAATAAAAAAGAATGATTCCACGTCGCATCCCAATGCCCGTGAACCGATACCATAGTCTGCCGGGTTATTTGCACAAGGATAACCGGGACTGATCCAAAACAGCCTGTAAGGAAAAGACTCTCTCTGGTCTGCATATTATTCAAGGATAACCGGGACTGATCCAAAACAGCCTGTACAATGTAAGACCTTCTTTGGTTGCATACATTTTTTGTCCTCACTCTGCGTACACTAAATCATGAAGTGGGCTCTTTTTTCGGTCTGGGATAAGACGGGCATCGTCGAACTCGCAGAGGCGTTGTCCCGGTACAAGTACAACATCATGAGTTCCGGGGGGACTGGTAAGGCACTTGCAGATGGCGGGGTAAAATTCACTGAAGTATCCAGTTACACCGGGTTTCCCGAGATGATGGATGGGCGCGTGAAGACCCTGCACCCGAAAGTTCACGGCGGTTTATTAGGTCGCCGGCAGGTGGATGATGCAGTGATGGCAAAGTACGGGATCAACCGGATCGATCTGCTGGTTGTAAACCTGTACCCCTTCGAGAAGATGTCAGCACAGAAGATGAGTCTTGATGCGTTGATCGAGTATATCGATGTCGGGGGTCCGGCGATGATCCGGGCAGCGGCAAAAAACTATAAGGATGTTGCCGTTGTGGTTGATCCACAGGACTACCCGCAGGTGATTAAGGCGATCAAAGGTGAGGGTTTCTCCGCTGCCGAACACCTGGCGCTCGCCAAAAAAGCCTTTGCCCGGACTGCGGCATACGATGCAGCGATCAGCAACCACCTGTACGAGATCGATTCTGCATTTCCCGAAACGGTCTCGTTCCAGTTTAGAAATGGCAGGACACTCCGGTACGGCGAGAACCCGCACCAGCAGGCAGCCGTGTACGGAACGTGTGGCATCGCCGGTTCGACACCGGTTCAGGGTAAGCAGATGTCGTACAACAATTATCTCGATGTCAATGCTGGCACCGCCCTTCTCCGGGAATTTCGCGAGCCCGCCGCAGTCATCGTGAAGCACAACAATCCCTGCGGGGTCTCGACAGGTACCGATCTGCTTGATGCGTACCTGTCTGCCCGCGAGGTCGATCCCGTCTCTGCATACGGCTCTGTTGTCTCCTTAAATGGCGAGGTTACAAAAGAACTCGCTGAAGAGATTGACGCAACCTTTGTGGAAGTGGTTGTTGCACCGTCATTCTCGGCGGATGCACTCAGTGTCATGAAGAAGAAGGAGAATATGCGGGTGCTTGTGCTTCCGGAACGGTCGGGTGCCGATGAGATCCGGACCATCGATGGCGGTATTCTAATCCAGCGGACACCTGCCTACACGGAGCACTGGAAGGTGATCACCGATCGTGATCCCACGGCAGACGAGATGCAGGCATTACAGCTCGCATGGAAGGTCTGTAAGCACACAAAGAGCAACACGATCATCTTTGCCGACAGGAAACGGACGCTCGGTATCGGGGCGGGGCAGATGAGCCGGGTAGATTCGGCAAAGATCGCGATTGGAAAGGCATGTGCATCCCTTAAGGGATCCGCAGTTGCTTCCGATGCATTCCTGCCATTCCCGGATACCCTCGAGGTGGCAGCAGATGCCGGAGCGACAGCACTTGTCCAGCCCGGCGGATCGATCCGTGACAAGGAAGTGATCGAAGCCGCAAACCGCAGGCATGTGGCGATGGTCTTTACCGGCGTGCGTTACTTTAGGCATTGACAAAGATTGGTTATTTTCCTTTTTTGGGCAGGATTCATGGATATATTTATATTCTGCGAAGTTGTCATAACCTATTTAAATCGTTTGTGGCAGATGCGTCACGATGATTAGAGAGAAAATAGTTTGGTGATGATTATGGGTATTGGTCAAATGGTTGGAGACTCTTTTGGATATGCAAAAGAAGGTCTTGTTGGAAAGTGGGTGAAATGGATTCTACTGATCATCAGCTGCATCATTTTCCCGTTAATTTTGGGCTACATGGTACGTATTTACCGGGGCGTAACTCCGTCTCCTGAACTTGAGAAATGGGGCGAGATGTTCATTGACGGGATCAAACTGTTCATTATCGGGTTGGTATACGCCATACCGATCATTATTATTGGAAGCGTCTTGCTTTTAAGCACAATAATGGCTGTGGCTGCCTCAATGACAACCTCCTCGTTAAATCCAAATGCAGTAATGGGCTTGATTGGTGCCGATATCTTTGTATTTATCATCTTCATTCTTGTTGTCATAATTATTGGGCTAATCACCGCCACTGCCTGGGTTCGTTTTGCACGCACAAACAGTATGGGTGAAGCGTTCAACTTCGGTGCGATCTTTAACCACATCGGCAACATTGGATGGGGCACTTACATCGTCGCGCTGATCGTTATGGGGATCGTGATTGGTATAATAGAACTAATTTGCCAACTGATCCCATTCATCGGATTCATCCTGCTCTTTATCATTATGCCAGTCATCTCAATCTTCCAGGCACGTTATCTCTGTATGCTCTATGACAGTGCCGGGGCGGCATAATCCAATAATCTTTTTTGCGGCACATCACAATGTGCTGTCGATTTTTCTGTGATGGCTGGATGCTGCCCAGTCAGTACATCGATTCCCGATGAGCACGAGATTTAACAAAGGAGTGCAGCTCAAGAGGAGAATAGGGAAATTAAAATCCAGTCCCGCTCATTAAATTTCTTTTTTATAATCTGACTGGATCTGTTGGAATCTCTTTTTTTGGGCATTCTGCACTTTTTTAATGGCATCCTGTTGTGCCAGGATTGCTTTTTCCGCTGTTGATTTCGGGAGATCGGGCTCCGCATTTTCATTGACCCCGGATACAATTTCCAGGTATGCATCCCGTGAAATGCCGATTTTTTTCAGTTCAGCGTTGGTGAAATATCCTTGGGTGTACTTGAGATGATGTTCCGGGCACAGGGGAAATACCTGTGGAGGAATCACTGCATTCTCCACCTGAACCTGCACGAGCTTACCTGCCACCTTCTCAGGCTGCCGGCAGATTACGCACCGGTAATGATACTTGCGCTTGATCGCTTCCCAATCAGAACTTTCCGCCATATCACACCTCAACCCGATATTGTTTATTGCAATGCTATATTAACCAAATCGTCAGAACGGGAATCAGCAGACAATGAAAAATGCTTGCTTAGGGATTCGAACTTTTTGTCAGGATGCTGCTATGGGGATTCGAACCCCAGTCGCGGGCGTGAAAGGCCCGCATGATTGGCCGGACTACACTATAGCAGCGCATGTTGCTTTAACTAATCTTACCCCACGTCATAAATAGGTTATGGAGAAGGAAACTGCAATGCAAATTTCCCGAGTTTACCAAAGGATTTGCAGGCTGTGTCAAAGATGAAAAATGCCGGGAGATGACCGGTAAAAACCGGGTGAAAAAAATTATTTTTTCTTATAGATGGGATGACCTTCTTTTTCAGTCACTGCCTTGAACGCTTCCATCAGCTGGCGGGTGACCGGACCCGGTTTGCCCGTCCCGATAACCCTGCCATCGACCCACGTAATCGGTGCGACTTCCGCAGCGGTCCCGGTACAGATCAGCTCGTCAGCTGTATAGAGATCGAAGTACCCGAGGTTCTGCTCCTTCACCGTGATGCCGAGCGACCGTGCGATCTCGAGCGCAACCATCCGTGTGACGCCCCGGAGATTGTTGATCGTGTGCGGGGTGAGGATCTCGCCGTTCTTCACAATATACAGGTTGTCACCGGAACCCTCCGAGAGATACCCGTTCGTATCAAAGAAGATTGCCTCGTCACCGCCCTTGTAGTTCGCCTCGATTTTAGCGAGAATATTGTTTAAGTAATTCAGGCTCTTGATATTCGGCGGGAGCGATTCGGCTGAGTTGCGCCGGACTGAAACTGTAATTGCCTTGAGTCCCTTCTCGTAGAGGTCGCCATACATTGCGCCCCATGTCACGCAGATGATGATGACCGAAGGTTTTGGGCATTTGCGGGGATCGAGCCCGAGATCGCCGACACCGCGGGTGACAATCGGTCGGATGTAGGCATCTTCTAATTTGTTCCTGCGCAGGGTCTCGCAGATCGCCTCAATCATCTCTTCTTTGGATAGCGGGGGAGTCAGATCGATAGCCTTTGCTGAATCGTAGAGACGGTCAATGTGCTCTTTCAACCGGAAAACCCTGCCCTTGTAAGCGCGAATCCCTTCGAACACGCCATCACCATACAAAAGTCCGTGATCGAAGACCGAGACTTTTGCCTGTTCTTTGGGCAGAAACTTTCCATCTATGTAAATGATCATGGGATCAGATTTGATGCCGGGGGTTTTTAGTTTATTCTTTGATCTCCGGCAAAAAGTGGCGGTTCCACTACCTGAGATCACCCGGAGGATAATGCCGGTTTATGGGCGAACAGGACAGCCCAATTCTTTTAACCAATGCCGTATAACAATGTTAGAGCGGGCTGGTAGATCAGTGGTAGATCGCTCCCTTGGCATGGGAGAGGCCGCGGGTTCAATTCCCGCCCAGTCCATTTCGTTCATATGAAAACGGCTTTTTTCTGTTTTCATTCCCGTATCTTTGCACTGTCAGCAGCTCATCGGCGGTTGGCATGAAACGGTCTACGATGTTATGAGCCTTTTCAGGTAGTAATTGTATTGAGTAATTACACACTTCCCGTTTCCACCCCCTTACCTTTCGGGAAGTTCCAGGAGGATCGAGAAAAAGAGAATCATAATGTATTTAATCAACAATCAGGTCAGACCGGTCCAGCTGGACTCCCTTCTTCTGCGGGCACGGCTACGAGAATCTCAATTTCCATCCGGTCCGCCCGTTTTAAGACCAAATTCATTGCCACTTTTTCGTTCGGGGCTTCAAAGAGGACTACGGTATCGTACCGTCCGAGCGTCCAGTAGATGCCCAGGTATCGAACTTGTCCTTTCGTGTCAGCCTCAATATCCTTCAGGTTTTGGGCAACAACTTCCTTGCTCAACTTTGTTTTGTATTTTGCCAATGCAATAAAAAGCATCACTCACCTCGTCCCTTTGCAGGACATTTGAGCGTACGAGAGGGAGTTATATAAAGTTAGCTTATTGAATACACATCTTCAGATTATTTTTGTATTACCAACAGCTAACTATGTATTTTTTTTAAAATTTCTCCTCCAGTTCAAACGCATGGTATTTATGGCTGGAGGCATACGTTCTGTCAGAACAATTATGCGCATCCGCGACCTCATCCTTCCAGAAGACAAGATCTTTTTTTCACTCTTTAAAGAGATGGCAGAAAGAATTGTCGATGCATCCACCATCTTAAACGAGATCACCCATGAACTACCGGACGGGACGGAAAAGTCCCACAAGGTGCGCCAGCTTGAACATAAAGGCGATGAGATCACCCGCCACGTGTACGAACAGCTGAACGAATCGTTAATCACGCCGCTCGAACCCGAAGAGATCTCCCGGTTTGCACCGGTCATGGACGATGTCATGGACCGCATCGACCGGGTCACCCAGCAGATCTGCAACTACGAGCTCGCCGAGAGCAATGACACCTTAAAAGAATTTTCCTACCTGATCATGATGTCAGCCGCAGAGATCGCTGAAGCAGTTACCGCACTCGAGATGATAAATAAACCCGATGCGATAAAAAGCCATGCAACCGAGATCAACCGGTTATACAACCTCTCCATCGAACTACAGGCAAAGGCTGTGCTCGACCTCTTCAAGACAAAAGACCTGCTGCTGATCATCAAGCTCAAGGATATCTACGAAGGACTTGGTCGGGTGATGGAGAAGTCGAACGATGTCGGGCACGCACTCAATGACATTGTGATGAGCCACAAATGACTGGCTTTGCACCTATCATCCTCTTTGGCGTCATTCTTGCACTCGCCCTGAACTTTGTCAATGGACTCAATGATGCCTCGCACTCAATCGCGACGGTAGTGGCGACAAAAGCACTCACCCCCATAAAGGCAGTTTTCTACACTGCGATCTGCAACATGATCGGACCATTTCTCTTTTCAACGGCTGTTGCCTTAACGATTGGGACGGCAATCGTCACCACAGATGCGCTCACCCCGCTCTCGATTGTTGTCGCAATGGGAGCATCGATCGTCCTCGTCTTTGTCGCCACGCGTATGGGGATCCCGATCTCCAGCAGTCACGCGATGGTGGGCGGGTTACTGGGCGCAGGTATCGGGGCAGTCGGCTTTTCCGCAGTTATTCTTCCTAGTGCAGACACCGTGTTCCAGGTTTTTTTCTACGCGTGCATCGGTGCGATTATTGGAGCTGTCGCACTTGTCATTATCTGTGCTGCCTTCAAAGGGGATATCCGGTTTGGTATCTTTATCGGGAGTGTATGCGGAGCGGGAATAATCATACCATTCCTGATGATTGCCGGAGTATTACAAATTCACGGTCTTTTCGCCATCGTGCTCTTCATCTTCATCTCACCTCTTCTCGGCATGGCAGGTGCATTCCTCTTTAATGTCCTTGTCTCACAGCTGATCAAACACTCGCGCCAGAACCGGGTTAAGCATATCTTCCAGCCCCTGCATGTGCTCGCAAGCCTCGTACAGGCAACCGCCCACGGTGCGAACGATGGTCAGCACGCAGCGGGTGTGATCACCGCCCTGCTGCTCTCTTCAGGTCTTCTCGCTGCATTTAATGTTCCAACATGGGTCATTCTCGCCTCTGCTCTCGCCATTGGTCTTGGCACCTGTTTTGGCGGCTGGCGGGTGGTTGACAAGATGGCAAAGGACATCACGAAGATTCGTCCCTACCAGGGATTCTGTGCCGCAACCACGAGCAGTGCCATCCTCGTTATGGTCACCCAACAGGGCATTCCTGTCTCCTCCACTCATGCGATCAATGGCGCGATCATTGGCGTGGGTGCCACACGGGGCAGGAACGCGGTGCAGTGGAAGGTTGTGCGCGAGATGATGACGGCATGGGTGATCACCATCCCGCTCGCGCTGGCAGTGTCATGGACCGGATACATGCTCACAAGCTTCGCACTGGCAGCTGTATAGTCCCCACACAATTTCGCTATATTTTTTAGGAACCTTCACCGATTAGCAGTAGGTTTGTTATGGGTCTTCGTGAGTTATTGATACCGCAGGACAAGATATTCTTCGATCTCTTTGAACAGCAGGCGGCGACAGTCAGGGAAGCAGCGTACCAGTTGGTCGGGCTGACCGAGAATTTTGCCAATATCAAAGAGAAACGCCACGCGATCGAACTGCTCGAACATAAAGGGGACAAGATAACGCATGATATTTACCAGCAGCTGAACCGGACGTTTATCACCCCTCTTGACCCGGAAGAGATCTCCCGGCTGGCATCAAACCTTGACGAAGTGCTGGACTATATCGATGGTTCTGTCGAGAAAATGTTCTACTATAATATTGAAAACACCGATTCGCATATGATCGAACTCGCAAAACTGATCCACATGTCCACGATAGAGATTGAAGGTGCGGTCAAGGGCATTCGTTCGATCAAAGACCCACGATATGTCGAGGAGCGCTGCATTGAAGTGAACCGGCTGGAGAACCTCGCTGATGATGTGCTCGCCCATGCAGTGACCGAACTCTTCAGGATCGATAATGCCATCACGATCATAAAACTCAAGGATATCTACGAACATCTCGAGACGGCAACCGATAACTGTGAAGATGTGGCAAACGTGCTATCAGATATTGCCATCCGGCATTCGTGAGGGTCATACAGTGACCGGTTAGGAGAATTGTATGCTTGCGGCGCCGCTGATACTCATCATTGCCATCATCATTATTGCGCTCATCTTTGATTTCACGAACGGGTTTCATGATTCGGCAAACTCGATCTCAACGGTGGTCTCCACAAAAGTCCTTTCTCCAAGGAATGCCGTCGCATTTGCGGCGTTTTTTAATTTTGTTGCCGCGTTCGGGTTCGGTGTTCTGGTCGCAAGCACGATCTCCAGGATCATAAAGCTGGATTTTGTCGAGACTGAACTGATCCCGTTTATCATTTTATGTGCGCTTATCGGTGCCATCAGCTGGAACCTGATCACGTGGTTTTTCGGGCTTCCCACATCGTCATCCCACGCGCTCATCGGGGGAATGATCGGTGCCGGCATCTCCGCTGCCGGGCTTGCCGCAGTCAAATGGTCAACCGTCGGGGAGGTTGTGACATTTATGATCCTTTCGCCCCTCATCGGTCTTGTCTGCGGATTTCTGCTCATGGCGGCAATTCTCTGGCTTACCCGGAAAGTAAACAAGCCAACCGCGGACAGTTATTTCAAACGGCTCCAGCTCTGTTCTGCCGCAGCATACAGTTTCAGCCATGGCTCCAACGACGCGCAAAAGACGATGGGGATCATTCTTCCGCTGCTCTTTTCCATCGGGTATTTCGGTGCGGCAGTAGATCCGAATAATCTGCCCATGCCTCTCTGGGTGATTCTCGTCGCCCACCTGGCAATTGCATTGGGTACTCTCTCCGGAGGCTGGCGTGTTGTCAAGACCATGGGCTACAAGATTACCCGGCTTCGCCCGGTGCAGGGGTTTGCTGCGGAAACAGCCGGTGCATCAACGATCATCGGTGCATCACTTTTAGGAATTCCCGTGAGTACCACCCATATTATCTGCACATCGATCATGGGTGTGGGTACGACCATGGGAGCGAGCGCGGTAAAATGGGGAGTTGCACGAACGATTATGTGGGCATGGATCTTTACAATCCCCATCAGTGCGCTGATCGGGTTTGTTTCGTTTTTGATCGTGCGGATGTTCATCGGGTATTAGTAATTTACTTCAGAAAAGAGAGAAGATCGCCACAACCGGTTTCAGACCCGGAAAAATTCCCGATAGCCTCGAATGACGGAGATTTTCTTTAAAAACCCGATCTCTGCACATGCCACCGCATCATGTGCTGCAGCAATCCGACACGCTGGCGTCACGGAGTCTGTTCTTTCGCAGTTGCGGAACTCATGTAATACCGGCAGTAGTCAGAGATCGGGCACTGTTCACACCGTGGTTTTTTTGCGGTGCAGCACGCCCGCCCATGTGCGATCAGGACGTCCGTCAGATCGCCCCATGTGTCCCTGGGGAAAAGAGCCATGAGATCGCGCTCGATCACGCTCGTGTTATCTGTACCGGAAAACCCGATCCGCTCGGCAAGGCGACGTACGTGCGTGTCCACTGCAATTCCTTCATTTTTTTTGTACCCGTGATACAGCACGATGTTTGCCGTCTTTCGCCCGACTCCGGGAAGGGTCAGGAGTTCGTCCATCGTCCCCGGGACAACTCCTTTAAAATCGGTCATCAGTTTCTGCGCAGCGGCGATGATGTGCCGGGCTTTGGCATGATAATACCCGAGACTGTGAATGATCGGTTCCACATCGTCAGTTTTTGCTAGTGCGAGTGCGGCGGGAGAGGGATATTTAAAAAAGAGCGGTTTTTTAACCAGAAGTACCGCACGATCGGTGGTCTGTGCTGAGAGGATCGTGAGGATGAGCACTTCAAATGGTGTACCCCGTGCGACAGTAGCCGGGGATTCGCGAAACCCCGGATAATTTTCTAAAAGAATCGAGTAGATAGCCGCTGCGGTTTTTTTCTGCATACACGATGGGGTAGGGCGGATTCGAACCGCCGTCAAAGCGTCCCAAACGCTCTAGGATGGACCAGGCTACCCTACTACCCCGCGCCTTACAGTATTGTTGCGGGGCGCTAAAAATACCTGTTGTCCGGTTGTAAAAACGACCATGAGCACCCCAGTGCAGTACTTTTGTACCATCCGCCCAAGAGCTGTCGATCTTCACAGGAAGATAAAACCGGAAATGAAAAAAGGTATTTTCCGATGAATTATCAGAGGGGCAGGGGTTTTTTCTTTTTTTCGCTTACGGTGGTTCCGGTAAATTTCCCGGTAAGGATCGCACTGGAGAGGTTCTTTGGTTTTGTGCCGTCAAGGACAACAAGCGGGATGTGACTGCGCTCGACTACCCGGGCAGCGACAATGTCGAGCACCGTATTTGAGCCGGCGGTAAGTGCAGTACCGCCGACAATCTCAAGGAGTTGCGTGGGGGTGAGCGTCGTATAGCGCGTCGCGGTTTTAACTTTCTTCGGGTCGGCTGAATAAATCCCGTCGACTGAGGTCACGTTGATAAAAACATCCGCCCGCACGCGTTCAGCGAGTACTGCGGCAACTGCATCGGTTGTCTGCCCCGGCGTGATCCCGCCCATAACAACAATTTTACCCGCCTCGGCAAACTTTTGGGCCTCTGAATGGCTTTCCGCCACCTTCGGGTATGCCATATCGCGAAGTGCAGAGACGAGGAGTGTTGCGTTTAACCGGGTGATGAGAATACCGATCTCGTCTGAGGTCCCTTCATCGATGCCAAGACGACGGGCAACCTCGATGTAGCGCCGCGCTTCGCCACCACCGCCAACAACGACAAAGAGCCGGTGCCGGGCGGCAATTTTCTGCAGCACCGGAACATATTCTTCGATTTTGTTCTTTTCGAGCGTGGGGATGAGGATCGAGCCGCCGAGCGAGATGACAACTGTCTTCATTGCACTAGTTTTTGTACCGGATGGTCATATAGAGTTGCTGACTATGCTGTGCTGTCCTGTCTGTAAAAGCCGTGATATCTTTCCCGTCGCGGGGGGATACATGGGTCAGGTGTATCTCTGCAAGAGCTGCAGGTACCGGGGATCATTTGTGCTTGAAGTTGATGATGATGAAATGCAGGAGCCACAAGAAAGTAAAAAATAGCCTGAATCTATAATCATTCTGTATTGAGACTGTCATGCACGAAGCGCGCCAGTATGCAAAGATTGAAAATGCCGCAGTGAAGTGCTCGCTGTGCAGCCACCGCTGCCAGATCGGTGAGGGGAAGCACGGGATCTGCGGCGTCCGGGAAAATGAGGGGGGAACCCTGTATGCCTCGACGTACGGAGAGGTCAGCGCTGAAGCAGTTGACCCGATCGAAAAAAAGCCGCTCTACCATTATCTTCCCGGCACCCTCTCGTATTCGCTGGGTGGTATTGGATGCAACTTTCACTGCGAGCACTGCCAGAACTGGCATATCTCCCGCGCAAAATTAGATGAAGCCCATCTTGTCTCGCTTCCACCTGAAGAGGGAGTGGCCCGGGCAATCGGAAGCGGGAGTGCAAGCATCTCGTGGACATACAACGAACCGACGATCTGGCATGAGTACACGCTCGACATGGGCACGCGTGCCCGTGCAGCCGGGCTCGGCACCATTTACGTGACAAACGGCTACATCACTGAGGAGGCGCTGCGGGAGCTTGCTCCGATGCTCGCTGCATTCCGGGTGGATCTTAAAGCGTTCACAGAAACCTTCTACGAAAAAATCTGCGGGGCGCATCTCCAGCCGGTGCTTGACTCGGCAGCGCTTGCACGGGAACTGGGTATGCATGTTGAGACGGTAACCCTTGTGATCCCCGGACTCAATGATCGTATGGAAGAGATAGACGCACTGATCCGCTGGGTGATCGAACACCTCGGTCCGGCAACACCGATGCACTTCTCCCGGTTCCACCCGGACTACAAGATGACCGACCGGGGTGCTACGCCCGTTGCAACCCTTGAAAAAATATACCTGCGGGCAAAGGAGCTCGGGCTCCGGTTCCCGTATATTGGGAACGTGTACAACCACCAGTACGAGAATACGTACTGCCCGGCATGCGGCGCGATACTGATCGAACGACAGGGATTTACGAGCCGGTTCGGGGAACTTGACGGGCAGCAGTGCGGAAAATGCGGGGAATCAATCGAGATTGTGCGTCATGTCACCTGATACGTCACACACTCCTGAACCAGCGTTTGTCGCTGACCGCATGCTGGGGACCCTCACCCGGTACCTCAGGTTCATGGGTTATGACACGGTAAGTGCAAACGGGCTTCTGCCCGGAAACGCAAAGGAGGATACCCTGCTTCTCGAAATGGCGGAGCAGGAGCACCGTATCCTTCTCACCGGGGACCGTGAACTTGCCCGGCGGGGAAAAGACCGTGCCATCCTCATCGGTTCTGATGACGTAATGGTGCAGGTACAGCAGCTCATCGATTGTGGTCTTGTCAAGCGGCGGCTGATGATGAGCCGGTGCTCGCTCTGCAACACGGTGCTGCGGGCAGCTACAGGAAACGAGATTGAGGGCGCGGAATATGCACCGAAAGACAAGACAGACTTATCCTTCTGCTGGTGCGAGCGGTGCAGGAAACTATACTGGAACGGATCGCATGGGAAGATGCTATTGGAGCGGATTGGGAACGGGCGGGACTGAGGGTAGGGAGATTTATTTCATTGCATGTGCATCAGCATCATGATTGGAAGCATCACTAAAAAAAGCCTCAAACCGAAAATTTTGCTGTTCTGAACCGCTCTGAACGGATCAACGCTCTGCACAATCCCTTCCTGCTACCTGCCTCATCACCGCATCGTACCCCGGATCTCTGCCCCATACGAAACCATTATTAAAGAGCACACTACAATGTCGTTGAAACGGAGGATAGATGATGTTATCAAAATCCATGGAAGAAGCCATTAACAGGCAGGTTAACCGCGAACTCTATTCCGCATACCTCTATCTCGGCATGTCGGCATATTTTTCGTCCGTAAACCTGGCGGGATTTGCCAAATGGATGCGGATCCAGGCAAAGGAAGAGCGGGCTCATGCAATGAAGTTCTATGACTATATTGTCGCACGGGGCGGAAAGATCGCCCTGCTTGACATCGAGGCACCCAAAACAAAGTGGGCATCTGCCACAAAGGTCTTCGAAGAGGTCTACGCCCACGAGCAGAAAGTTACCGGCATGATCAATGCCCTTGTCGAACTTGCTACAAAGGAGAAAGACCATGCCAGCTTCGAGATGCTCCAGTGGTTTGTGAAAGAGCAGGTGGAAGAAGAGGAACACGCAAGTGAGATCCTCGCAAAGGTCAGGACACTCGGGGATGTGCCGGGTCACTTGTTCTATCTCGACCACCAGCTCGCAAAGCGGGAATAAACTCCCAATATTTCTCTCTTTTATGACGGCGGCCGCAGCATTATTCCGCGACCATACTCTTCGGTTTCATTATCAACAATACGGGTATAAAGCCACGCATTTCTATAAGTCCGATCGCAGTGACGGGTTGGACCAGACAGTTCAATTACGAGCGTGCAGGAAATAAAAACCCTGGCACACTGCTCTGATCCGGGGGTGGGCTATACATACTTCCCGTGATAATTATCGATCCGGGAAGGTTTTTAGTATGAAAAGTCCAGTCTATTTTGCGAGCCTGAGGGTACAGGCGGATTTGGAGAGCACGGTTACGAAGGTGCAGCGACTCTTTGATACTGCGGGATTTGCCGCAAGCATAAAAAAACACGATCGCACCGCCATTAAATTGCACTTCGGAGAGATGGGCAACGATTCCTACATCAGCCCGGTCTACGTGCGGCAGATTGTCGATAAGGTAAAAGCGGCAGGAGCCCTGCCGTTTGTCACCGACACGAACACGCTGTATCTCGGCAGCCGGTCAAATGCGGTAGACCACATCACGACCGCGGTGCTTCACGGGTTTGATTACGCGGTAGTGGGAGCCCCGGTGATCATTGCTGACGGGTTGTGCGGGAAGAATGTGGCGCGGGTGCAGATCGATAAGAAGCATTTTAAGACAGTATCGATTGCGGGGGATATTGTCGCGGCAGACAGCATGATCGTGATGAGCCATTTCAAAGGACATGAGGTTGCCGGTTTTGGGGGCGCAATCAAGAACCTCGCGATGGGTTGTGCGCCCCCAGAGGGGAAACGGGCACAGCACCAGGCGCTCCCGTTCACTAAAAAAGACCTGTGCATCGGGTGCGGGAAGTGCGTGAAGGTATGCCCAAAGGCAGCGATCTCGCTCGTAAAGAAAAGATCACGCATTAACCTCGACCTCTGCATCGGCTGCTTTGAATGCATGACGGTCTGCCCGGAGCACGCGATCGACATCGACTGGGAGACCGAGATCCCGCTCTTTGTCGAGCGGCTGGTGGAGTACGCGTACGGGGCATGGCTCGGCAAGCAGGGGAAAATCGGTTTTGTCAGTTTTCTCACCCGGATTACACCCGATTGTGATTGCGTTCCCTGGAGTGATGCATCGATCGTGCCTGATATCGGCATTCTTGCGTCAATAGATCCGGTGGCGATCGATGCGGCAAGCTACGATCTCGTGAACCAGCAGACGGGTTTCACCGATTCACGCCTCAAGACGCACCACCACAAGGGTGAGGACAAGTTTACCGGCATGCGGGCAAACACGGACAGCTACCTCCAAGTACGGTACGCGGAACAGCTTGGCATGGGAAACAGCAATTACGATCTGATCCGCATCTGATCAAATTGAGTATGAAAACAGACGTCAGAGAACGCAGTCGTTTAATGTGCGCAGGAAAACGAATGATTGTGAGAAAATATTTTTTTTTGAATCTCTCTAAAAAAACAGAATAGAAGATTAATAATCTCCCATGCCACCGGGGGGCATCCCGCCAGCCGGTGCGGCTGCCTTTGACGATGCAATGATATCATCTATGCGCAGGATCATGACTGCCGCCTCTGCCGCGCTTGAGATTGCCTGTGTCTTCACCCGCAGCGGTTCAACGACGCCTGCTTTGAGCATATCTACGGGTTTGCCCTCGTAGACATCAAGCCCGAAATTCTTTTTCCCCGCTTCATGTGCAGCACGGATTGCAACAAGCATATCGATGGCATCAAGCCCCGCGTTCTCGGCAAGAGCGCGGGGGATGACCTCCAGTGCCGCAGCAAATGCTTCAATCGCGAGCTGGATACGCCCGCCTTCCTGCGATGCATATTTTCGCAGCTGGAGCGAGAGCTCGGTTTCGGGTGCTCCGCCACCGGCAACGATCTTTTTCCCTTCAACAACTACGCTCACAACCATAAGTGCATCGTGAATGGCACGTTCGAGTTCGTCGACCACATGCTCCGTGCCGCCCCTGACTATAATCGAGACTGCCTTGGGGTTTTTGCACTTCGAGACATAGATCATCTCGTCACCTGAAACCTTGCGCTCCTCAACAAGCCCGGCAGTGCCGAGATCCTTTGACGAGATGGCATCGAAACTGTTGACGAGATTTGCCCCGGTGGCGCGTGCAAGGTTCTCGATATCGCTCTTTTTTACCCTGCGGATGGCGAGGATGCCGGCTTTTGCAAGGTAGTGCTGCGCAACATCATCGATACCCTTCTGGCAGAATAAGACGGTCGCACCGCTTTTGACTACCTTGTCCACCATTATATGGACCATGTGCTCTTCCTCGTCAAGGAACGCTTGCGCCTCTCCCGGTGTGGAGATATTGATCTTCGCGTTCACTTCGGTCTTTTTGAATTCGAGTGCCGCGTTGAGGAGCAGGATCTTTGCACTCTTCACGGATTTGGGCATGCCCGGGTGCGTACGTTCCTTGTCAATGACCATGCCTTCGATAAGGTTTGTATCGTCCACTGCACCGCCGACTTTCTTCTCCACATTGATGTGCCCGATATCCACCTTGCCATCAGGATCGGTCACGAACGTGATCGCCTTCACGATGATGTCGCAGAGCCGGTCCTTCGATACCTCTGCATTTTTGCCGGTCAGTGCGGTCTCTGCGATCTTTTTAAGCATCGCGGTATCGGTTGGCTTTACCGTAATGGCGAACCCATCGAGCATCACGAGCGCCTTCGCGGCAGCCATCCGGTAGCCTTCCGCGATAACGGTCGGGTGGACGCTCTGGGCAAGGAGACCCTCCGCGTTCTTTAACAGTTCTCCGGCAATGACAACAGCGGTGGTTGTCCCGTCGCCTACTTCATCGTCCTGCGTCTTTGCGATCTCGACCATCATCTTTGCGGCAGGATGCTCGATGTCCATTTCCTTTAAGATGGTGACGCCGTCATTCGTTATGGTGATGTCGCCCATCCCATCGATAAGCATCTTATCCATCCCTTTAGGACCAAGGGTCGACCGGACAGCGCCCGCCACTGCCCGTGCAGCGGCAAAATTATTGTTCTGGGCTTCCTGTCCCCGGCTCCTCGTTGCTCCTTGCCTGAGAATAATAATGGGTTGTCCCCCGAGTTGTTGTGACATGGTATACCTCATCAATTTTTTTTATGTATTGATAATCCGCTGGATCCGGTTTCGTCCTTCCTGCATAATCCTTTCAGATGATCACTTTGGGATGCACCACAAGGGTGATCAGTGATCGGCAATGGCAGACGCCATCAGCAGGACATCGCTGGTTGTTGCGGATTACATCTCCATAAAACAGAAGTCATCATCCCCGCAGGGCAGTTAACGGTGGACCTCATCACCAGATGATATAAAAAATGGTTTTGCATCTGTATTATGTATATCCATCGCAGCAACCCCCGGTACTCCCCAATCAGAACGCTTGCGATTCCGAGCGGTTTTTTGTCCTTTCAATAGAATGAATCTCATCCGGGGGCTGGTCAGGTCCCCCGAAAGATCGATCTGCCTGTGCCCAGTAGTGTTCGGCATATGTCTCAAACCGTTGACCCAGCTCGCATGTTTTGCGTTTTTTTCATTTTTGACCAACATTTTTACAAAAATCTGAGCGAAATTGTATTACTACCACCAGTTTAAACCGAAATATTTAATAGGGGATGGAAAGCAAGCGCTTATTTATGATGGGATTTTAAATTAACTGAGTTTGAGATCAGTTTGCTCAAACGATTCCTTCGAAAAAAACCTGATGAATCATGCCAGTTCTTGTAGCAAAGATGAAAGTCGGTTGCCGGCTTTCATACCAAAGAAGGCAGACCGTCATCACAAACGAAGGAGATTACCCTATCTGGAGTGTATTTATGAATCTTAGACAGCCAAATGCAAACGAGGCAACGGGAACGGTAAACCGTTCACGGAGCGTCGCTCCGTGTTCCGGTATCTGTACCCGGTGCATGGACGGATGCAAAGGCAGCTGTGAGATCTGGTTATCATCGTTCCGGGGCAGAGAAGTCCTCTATCCCGGTCCATTCGGTGAGATTACCGCAGGTGCCGACAAGAATTACCCGATTGACTATTCGCATCTCAACATCCAGGGATATGCAGTCGGTGCAAAGGGACTTCCCGAAGGTATCGAAGCCGGTCCGGATACAGCGGTCTTCTCAACCGTGGATACCGAGACCGAGTACGGGTGGGATAAAAAAGTGAAGATGCGCCTCCCGATCTTTACGGGGGCGCTCGGTTCAACCGATATAGCACGGATTAACTGGGAACACTTCGCAGTCGGTGCAGCGATCTCCGGGATCACGTGCGTCTGCGGGGAGAACGTCTGCGGTATCGACCCAGGCTTAAAGCTCGACAACAAGGGCAAGGTCTCAGCATCTCCCGAAATGGACCGCCGTATCAACACGTTCAAAAAGTTCAACGATGGCTATGGTGAGATCCTCGTCCAGATGAATGTTGAAGATACCCGGCTTGGAACCGCGGAGTATGTCGCAAGCAAACACAACCTGGACACGATCGAGCTCAAGTGGGGTCAGGGTGCCAAGTGTATCGGTGGCGAGATCAAGGTCAAGTCGCTCGAACGCGCGATCGAACTGAAGCGGCGCGGGTACATCGTTCTTCCGGATCCGACATTAAAAGAGAACCAGGCAGCATTCAAGGCAGGCGCAATAAAAGAGTTCGAGCGCCACTCACGCCTCGGCTTTGTGACAAAAGAAGGATTTATGGAAGAGATCGACCGGCTGCGTGACATCGGTTTCAGGCGTGTCACATTAAAGACCGGTGCGTACTCCATGGTAGAACTTGCCATGGCGCTCCGCTACTGCTCTGAAGCCAAGATTGACCTCTTGACGATTGACGGTGCTCCCGGCGGTACCGGTATGAGCCCGTGGCCGATGATGAACGAATGGGGCATCCCGTCATTCTACCTTCATTCACTTTCATACGAGTTTGCCGAAAAACTCTCAAAGAAAGGCATGCGGGTTCCGGATCTCGCATTCGCTGGTGGTTTCTCCGATGAGCCCGGCGTCTTTAAGGCACTCGCGATGGGCAGCCCGTACGTTAAGGCGGTCTGCATGGGTCGCGGTCTCATGATCCCCGGCTTTGTTGGTAAGAACATTGAGAAGTGGATCAAGGAAGGAGATCTGCCAAAGTCCGTCTCCAAGTACGGGAATAACATCGAAGAGATCTTTGTCTGCTATGAAGAACTCAAGGAGAAATTCGGCTCGCGGATGAAAGAGATCCCGATGGGTGCAGTCGGTATCTACACATACACGCAGAAGTTCAAGACCGGTCTTCAGCAGCTTATGGCAGGCAGCAGGAATTTCCGGCTCTCGACCATGTCGCGCGAAGACCTGATGGCACTCACACCCGAAGCGGCTGAGGTTTCGGGCATAGACTATGTCATGAGTGCCCGGTATGACGAAGCAATGGGCGCACTGCTCGATTGAGCATACTACACGTCAACGGTACATCTGCTTTCGGGATCATCTCCCGAACCTTTTTTAAAAAATGGGGGAATGAACTACTCTACCGGGTCATCTCTTTACCGGATCCTTTACGGTAAATGCCTCTAATATCTGGAGTGTCGCCCCGACCCCGAGCGTTGGCTGGAGCGCTTCAAGCCAGAAGAAGAACCCCACCTTGGATGGCGTCGGGCGCTCGAACCTGAAATGTTTGTCCTTTACCTGCACCATCTTGAGGTACTCCTTTTTCTGGCGGGATCTGAGGTAGATGATCAGCTCATACCCGGGAAGGTCAGTGGCAATGATCGCTTTTGAGAAATACTGCCCGAATTCTGCATATTCGATCCGCTTCCCTTTTACTGAAAACCCATATTTATCGCAGATGGCTTTGACTGCATGAGGGAAGAGGGCACCGTAGAGCACTTTTTTTACGAGCGCTTCGGTCTCATTGGTTGGCGCCAGGTTTTTTGTTCCGGAATTACGGGAGATCTCGGTGAAGATATGTGTCTTCATCTCCTCGTGATACTTTTTGTAGTCAAACGATCGTTTCAAGGGGATTTCCGTGGCGGCGATAAGTTTCGTGTGATTGTCGGGATTGTTATAGAGGATCCGTGACCGGTAGTGCTTGACAAGCGATTTGATCTGTTCGCACGAACTCGTGTGGATGATCGCGTTGTCTGGATCTTTTGCAAGCCGTTTTACCACTGAATAGTTCGAGATGTCAAAGGATGAGATGAGAATGAATGGGACTTGCTTCTGGTTGAACAAATAGCCAAGCAGCCGTTTTTTAAATGCAATCTCCTGTTCAAATTCCTTTAAGTCTGAAGGAGAGGTAACCACTTCGCCAAACGCGACATGGTTACGGGAATCCACGAGCAACAGGTCAAACTCTGCGAGGTCCTGCCCGTTACCCCGGATCGTGATATCGCCGGATCTGGAATAAAAGATCCCGTTTTGACCCAGTCGCACCGGTTCATAGTAATTCGGTGCATCTGCACCTTTTCTCGCGAGATATTTGATCTTGTCTAACTTTTGTGAGATATCGAGAAACATCTCGTATACAATCGACTCAAACCACCGCCCCTCAGCGGTGCGCATCGGTTCAATGTCCAGCGAGAAGATCTTTTTCCTCTCAATTTTGTTCATGTGCCGCGTGGCGTTGAGCGCGATGGCTGCGGTTGGTTTAAAATTTTTGAAATTGGAATTGAGCCACGGGATCATGTGCGTCGATAAAATTCTGTTGGCATAGTAAATAACAATCTGCTTTCAATAATTAAAAAAATTCACACGGAAAAACGCGTGTAAAAAAATATATATACATGTAGGAAGGATATCTCCTTCTATCCTACTTTGTGCAAACACTCTTGCACAGAGGAGGTAGTTATTGAAGAGGGGGAATGAACCAATGCCTACAGCCAAAGGAATACCCAGCACATATTCAGTGCCGCGGTATATCATGCCGGATGGTTCGGAACCGGAATATAAAGCCATCCTGGAACATATTCAGACCTGTCGCAAATCGCAGATCGGATCCTTGTATTATTACATACGAGCCGGTGAGGAGAGTACAATTTTATGCAGGATTATTCCGGGCGGTGGAAAGGTGTTCTTCCATGAAGTGGTTGATCACCAGAACCACGGGATATCCGATGATGACATTACCGAAGCAGTAAAGAGTGATACGGGAACCTTCTCGCTGCCCGGACATTACCACATCTCACCACACATCGAAAAAAAACTGCGTGCTCTTCTGGAATTTGAATAAAAAATATTTTTTGGTTTTTACCGGGAACCCAAGATATGCAGTAGCCGGCTGAAACGGTTTGTGACCAAAAAAATCAAGAGAGTTACTACCCTTCCTTGTGTGAAAGCGAATACGCCATCTGGTGTCCGGTTAATCTGCCGGTGTATGTTACACCTCCACTTCTCCTGTCCGTATCCGGATGGATTTTTCCACGGGCAATACAAAGATTTTCCCGTCACCGATCTTTCCTGTCCTTGCTGAACCGGTGATCGTTGCAACCAGTTCATCGACATCCTTGTCCCGCACCACAATCTCGAGTTTGATCTTTGGCAGGACGTCGACAACCATCTTACCGCCACGGTACTCAAGCGTGATGCCCTTTTGTTCCCCGCGACCTTTCACCTCACTTATCGTCATGCCGACAAACCCCTTTTCCTCAAGCGCTTTTTTCACGAACTCGCATCGTTCTGGTTTAATTATTGCCTGAACCATTTTCATCATCATCACCTGTGACTAAGCACGTTCCCCATGTTGAGAGATATCGAGCCCGACATACTCTTCCTCTTCGGTCACGCGCAGCCCGATCGTTTTGTCAACGAGAACAGCGAGTACGTAGGTCACGACAAACGCATAGATTAGCGCTGCGAATGCACCTGCTGCGTTTGCAACAAACTGGTGGACGTTTCCTTCGAGAAGTCCCGAAGCACCGTTCACTGCTGCTGCCGCAAAGATACCTGTGGCAAGCGCACCCCAGAGTCCGCCCATGCCGTGGATTGCCCAGGCATCGAGGCTCTCATCCATACCTTTACGAATCCTGAAGAGCATCATACCGTAGCAGAGCATACCGGCAACTGCACCGATGAGGATCGCTGCCATGGGTGTTACATATCCGGCTGCGGGTGTGATACCCACGAGCCCGGCAATCGCACCACTGACAAACCCGAGTGAGCTGGGTTTACCGTGGATCCAGCTAACAAGAAGCCATGCCATCGCACCCGCTGCGGCAGCGATGTTGGTCGTCACGAATGCTTGTGCCGCAAGACCGTTCGCGCCAAGTGCACTCCCGGAGTTGAAACCGAACCAGCCGAACCAGAGAAGGGCTGCACCAAGGATGGTCATCGGGATATTCGCCGGTTCCAGTGCGTACGTACCAAATCCGACCCGTTTACCGATGACGAATGCGAGCGCGAGTGCAGCAAATCCTGAACTTATATGGACGACAGTCCCTCCGGCAAAGTCAAGCGCTCCGAACTGCGCTGCCCAACCCCCTCCCCAGACCCAGTGGGCGAGCGGGTCGTACACAATCGTCGTCCAGAGTAATGCAAAGATAATGTATGCGCTGAACTTGACTCGTTCAGCAATACCTGAGGTTACAATTGCCATGGTCACCGTCGCGAACACGAGCTGGAATGCCATGAACAACAGTCCTGGTATTGCGGGGCTGTACGGACCCGGTTCCATACCCACATTGTTCAGCCCGAGATACTGCAGGTTGCCGATAAACCCGTTGAGGGAATTGGCAGGATCATTTCCAAATGCAAGCGAGTACCCGACAACCACCCACTGGATGCTGACCAGTGCGAATGCAACGAAACACAGGGTTATCATTGAGATGAAATTTTTCCTGCGTACAAGTCCACCGTAGAAGAACCCCACGGCGGGTGTCATAAGCATGACTAATGCCGTTGAGGCAAGAATCCACGCTGTTGCTCCAGAATCTATAGCCATTGAAATTCTCCTGATTTAGTCATTTTTGCATTGAAGGCAGCGGAATATAATGACTTGTTGTCTTTCCCGCTACAATCGATCATATACAGACCCTGCAATGATCTGTTCCCGCAACCAATGCCGGATGGAAAGTCCGGGGAATTGTTTCTTATCGGGCGTGATCTTTTCATCTGCATGTCTTATAGATAATGATCGCGTTTGAGTGTTTTTGTAGGAAGGAAGCTCTATTCCTACATTTATAAACTTTGTGTTATACAAAAACATTGCGCACTTTAATTCGAAAGTATTTCCCAAATTTTTTACCGGTATTAAAAAACGCGCAGGATAACCTTGCGCCACCATTTTCCGGGATCACCGGAGGGAATTTTTAAAAATTTTCCCGCACCCGGATCGAGAGGATGCTATTAAAACCTGTACCGGAAATCCTCACGGCTCAGTGGGTTTCAGCAATTTTCACAAATTCGTCAAAGTGCCGGCTTTTCTTGAACAGCCACCACGTAAAGCGTTCGATCACGGTGAAGTTAAAACTCCCGCCCGCCGCGTTCGGGTGTCCGCCACCGCCGAATTCACGGGCAACGAGGTGGCTCACCGGGGGAACTGAGCGGAGCGAAAACTTTCCGTCCTTCCCGATGATCACCTCGATATCTGTTTTTATCTCTTTACGCAGGAAATGCGCCGTCTCGCTCGGGTACCCGTAGAGAGGAGCAAATGCGATCCGGTATTTTTTGCCAAGGATGGTGGTATGCCTGAGACTCTTGTGCATCATCGCATCCATCTCGGCTGTAATCTGTGCATTTTCCGATTCGATCAGTGCATCGGTGAAGATTCCGGAAACGAGGCAGTCGCGGACATGCTCACGGTTCTTCATTCTCTGGAGCACCTGCCCGAGTACTGCGGAACGGGGATCGGTATGTTTCCAGAGATCGTAGTCGCAGACAACGTGGGCGACTTCTTTTGCAACTGGATTTTCAGGTGCAAGATCGCGGGCGACAATCCCCGTTGCACAGACCGAGGTATCGATATGGAGCAGTGTCACCGTTTTTTCGATCCGTGCAATCTCGTCATCACGCCAGCGGTGATGATCCCGCCACTCCACCATCCACCCGTTTGCCCGTGCCTTGCCCGCGATCGTTTCAGTTCCACTGTGATAGCCGAGATCCGAGATCGAGAGCAGGTCACCGTGTCCTTTGCAGCCAGCGACAGTGGAAAAAAGTGCAGAGAATTTTCCCACCGAGCTCCAGATGGTAAACACACCGTCAGTCCCGTATTTCATCCGGTGAATCGCATCCGCTCCGACAGCGTCGAGATCATTATGCGTGAGGTGGATGACATGAGTGCTGCGGGAGGAGACCGCACTCGCGAGGCTTGAGATATCTCCATGCGGATTCTTCGGGAGCGGCATTGGTTAATACTGACATCGCGGCACATAAAAAAGAGCGGTCATCGGAACAAGCGTCTAAAGATGCGAACCGATCATTTATTAGTTACGAGGAATAACATTTGTACTCCTGCCCTAGTAGCTCAGCCTGGGAGAGCGCTAGACTGAAGATCTAGTTGTCCCCGGTTCAAATCCGGGCTGGGGCATTCGGACAAAGAGTTACATTCTAATTTCTTTTTTTTGTTAAATTTGCCCGTATTTTTCCTTTTGACTTTTACGCTTAAAAAACGATTATTAGCTGGTGCTATCCTTCAAGCCGCACTTCTTTCATCCACCACACACTTTCATCCATAGACCATGAGATTCGCCCACAGGAACGCGAATGGCGTGCATCCGGGCTGAAGGTTTAGAGCAAAAACAATAATGAAAGGTTTATGTTGTTGGCACAATTAAGAGATAATCATTCAGATGGTGTAAAAATTATGAAAAACTGGCAAATTATAGGAGTTCTTACATTCCTGATAATAGGGATTGTATTGATGAGCGGGTGTACAAACGCAGGGTCCACGAGTGCGGCCCCGGTGGCATCAAGCACACCAACCCCGCCTATAACTCCCCTCCAACCAACTACTGAAGTGACCACCCTGCCACATACACCGGTGCAGGTTGCAATTCCCCAGACCGGCGTGTGGATCAAGGTAACGTATCCCAAAACCTATACCGGAACATACGGTCTGCCAGCAGAACAGGTTCCGGTGACGGATACGGGTGATCACGTCTACATGATTCGCACGACCGTTCGCACGACTGAAGGTCCGTTTTTGGCATCCATTAAAAAGCAGGATGGTTCTGTGGATAAACTCGTCGTTGCCGTGTACAATAATGGATCGTTAATCAAAGAGGTATCGACAACCGCTCCCCTAGGTTCGATCGAATTATATGCAACCTTAAAGACACCAACCCCAACACCCACCCCATATCTCACAAACTCTACCTCAAAAACATCTTGAATTTGAAGAGCCATTTCCCGGAGTGAAAGTGGAAGATGCCCAATTTTTTTTAAGTTGTTAAAGAGATTACGTTTATTTAATCCACCCACGTGTCCTGCTCTACATGAGAGCCAGTTCCAACTGGTTCAAAAATTGAAATTTTTATGGGAGCGGGGGAGCAGATTTTCTCATTTTATAACGTAGCCGTTCATGAAATTTCCCTATGACTGTACCACTTCTGACCAGTTTCATCACAAACTCCGCATCAGACCCGGATCCATTGGTGCATTTTTAGAAAGAGATAAAACCGCTCCCTTCAATTTTCATATACGTACGACAGGAGATTTGGTGCATGAGCGGCGAGTATGAACAGGCATTCCGCGACGCAGCTACTGATCCGGAACGGTTCTGGGGGGCAGCAGCAGAAAAGGTTCACTGGTATCGAAAATTCGATAGCGTGATCAGCAGTGAAAAACCCCCGTTTTACCGGTGGTTTGAAGGCGGGATGGTCAATTCCTGTTATTCCGCACTCGATTATCATGTCGAACACGGGAATAAAGATCGTATTGCACTCATCTATGACAGCCCGGTGACAAAAACCATAAAAAAATATTCATATGGCGAGTTGCTTGCCCTCGTTGCACGGTGTGCCGGTGGACTCCGCCAGTGCGGGGTTGAGAAAGGCGATCGCGTGGTGATCTACATGCCCATGATCCCGGAAGCGGTAATCTCCATGCTCGCGTGTGCTCGTATCGGCGCCATCCACTCTGTCGTCTTCGGTGGGTTCGCACCCCGTGAACTTGCCACTCGTATTGAGGATGCACGTCCCCGCGTGGTGATATCAGCTTCCTGCGGGATCGAGGTAACCCGTGTCATCCAGTACAAGCCACTTCTTGACGCCGCGATTGGAATGTGCTCCCATAAACCATCGTCCTGCATCATCGTCCAGCGTCCCGAATCGCCCATAGAATCTCTTGCCGGGCGGGACATTGACTGGAATACCTTTATGGAAGCTGAACCGGTTGGATGCGTGCCTGTTCTCGCAACTGATCCCCTTTACCTGCTCTATACGTCCGGCACTACCGGAAAACCCAAAGGGGTGGTGCGGGATAACGGGGGGCACCTTGTTGCACTGACATGGACGATGAAAAATATCTACGACATGAAGCCCGGCGAGGTATTCTGGGCAGCATCCGACATCGGGTGGGTGGTTGGACACTCCTATATCGTATATGGTCCGCTGTTTTACGGTTGTACCACGATCCTGTACGAGGGAAAATCGGTTGGCACACCCGATCCGGGAGCATTCTGGCGGGTTATTGCAGAGCACGGGGTTTCTGTCCTGTTCTGTGCACCCACGGCGTTTCGCGCAATCCGGCGCGAAGATCCGCAGGCAGAATATATCCGGAGATATGATCTCTCACGTCTCAGGATGCTCTTTTTAGCCGGAGAACGGTGTGATCCGGACACTCATGGGTGGGCACAAACTCATCTCATGATGCCAGTCATCGATCACTGGTGGCAGACTGAAACCGGCTGGGCGATTGGGGCGAATTGTGTGGGACTTGAACTGCTGCCGATAAAACCCGGCTCCTGCACAAAACCGGCACCGGGATACGATATCCACGTCCTTGACGCAGAAGGCAACGAAGTCCCGTGCGGGCAGACAGGAAATATTGTTGTCCGGCTGCCGCTTCCTCCGGGTTGTTTTTCTACGCTCTGGCAGAATGATGAGGATTATGTCAAGACCTACTTTTCCACATATCCCGGCTATTACCTGACAGCAGATGCAGGATTTGTTGATGACGACGGATACCTCTGGATTATGGGCAGAACCGATGACATCATCAATGTTGCAGGACACCGGCTCTCCACTGGTGCGATGGAAGAGGTGCTTGCCTCACATCCTGATGTGGCAGAGTGCGCAGTCACCGGGGTTCACGACCCGGTTAAAGGCGAAGTGCCGGTTGGATTCGTCGTATTAAAAGCGGGAGCCGTAAAAAAGCAGGAAGAGATCGAGCCTGAACTTATTAAACTGGTGCGGCAGAAGATCGGTCCGATTGCGTCATTTAAAGCCGCAGCCGTCGTGAAAAGGCTCCCCAAAACCCGATCGGGCAAAATCCTGCGTGGAACCATAAAAAAAATTGCAGATGGCGTTCCCTACCAGGTACCGGCAACCATCGATGACCCGCAGATCCTTCGCGAAATTACACAGACGCTAAGGCAGATGGGATACCCCAGAACGTGAGCGAATTGCGTTCCCGTACAGTGAGGGGAACCGGATTGATGCAGCACGTATCAATTCGCGTACGCAATTCTCCAGTACTCCAGTGGCTTTTTCTTCGAAGACATTCATTATGATCATTTACCGTAATCACCGGGTGTATCTGTTCTCATTTGTGCATCTCCGTGCATGAAATGGGCATGTGTTTTCCCATCCACCAGACATCAGGCATCTCACACAACCTGTGCGGGTTCGGATCGATAATGATGGTGAGTGTGATGATCTTTGGTTTCACACACATCATCGCCAGATGTCATTAGGGAAACATCAATAGCAAATGTTTATAGTTATCAACTACCACGGTTATTGTGCCATGCTATAGCATAGCAGAGGGGAGTAGTTCATGAAATATTCGGTTCTGTTTATCGCGGCACTGCTCATTGCAACCGCATTAATTGCCGGCTGTACCCAGCAGGCAGCTGCACCAGCCCAGAAGGGAGAGATCAAGGTTGGTGTAATTGCATCCTTGACCGGCCCGGCAAGCAATGTTGGCAAGAACATGGGGCAGTCTGCACAAGTGGCAGCTGACGAAATCAATGCGAACGGCGGCATCCTGCTCAGTGGGTCGACAACCAAGGTTCCTATCAAGCTCATCGTTGGCGACGACGAGTCCACACAGCAGGGCGGGCAGAAAGCTGCCACCAAGCTGATCACCGATGACAAGGTGGACATCCTTGTCGGTGGTTACTCAAGCGCGGTCACGTCGGCGTATGAACAGACCATCGCGGAGTACAAGGTTCCGTACATCGTGACCGGTGCATCAAGCCCGATCATCACCCACCGCACGGACATCGACACGAGCTATATCTTCCACCACTGCCCGACAACCGATAGTTATGGACAGTACACAACAACGTTCATCGACCAGGTGGTCCGCCCGGCGGTCAATACGAAGTTTAATTTCCCGGACAGCAGACCGTTCCGGCTCGCCCTGCTCTACCAGGACACCGCGTTCGGCAAAGGCGTTCAGACTGCCGTGAACAATACGATAATGCAAAACAAGTTAAATATCGTTCTCGTCTCACAGCAGAGCTTCAAGATGGGCGAGAGCGACTTCAGGACACCGCTGACCGCGATCAAGGCAGCTAACCCCGATGCAGTTTACATTGCGGCATTCCCGAATGAAGGAGCCCCGGCTATTACGCAGGGGCGCAGGGACATTGGGATGAACACGATATACCTGTCAGTCGAAAACAATGACAACGCCCAGTTCTACAAGGACGTCGGGCAGTACGGTGAAGGATCCATTATTGAGAGCCGTTTCTCTCCATACACTGCTCCCACCGGGGCGCTGGCTGATGCCCAGAGCAAATTCAAGAACAGCTACAATGCAAAGTGGGGCGTGTATCCCGATATGATGGGTGCATCTACCTATGAAGGCGTCTATATTGCGGCAAAAGCGATCGGGAATGCAGGGACAACTGACAAGGCAACGGTGAGACAGGCGCTCGTCACCCTGAACATGCCGCATGTCATCGAAGCCATGAAAGGCGGGACGATATCATTTACTCCGGACTTCCGTGAGTCGCAGTTCGACCTCTGGATGGAGCAGCTGGTATACAACCAGACGATTGGTGAATGCAGACCTTTCATTGTCTGGCCTGACAACCTGAAAGTTACAAATTTCGTCCTGCCCTCATGGTACAAACCCGGCAGCGCGTAATCAATCCATTTTCTTTTTATTGCAGGCGATAGGATACTTATAGAGGAAGCTATGGTGGACATCGGGATCCTTTTACAGATACTCTTCTGGGGGATCTATGCGGGGTGCATCTACATCCTGCTTGCCACCGGTCTGAACCTGATCTTCGGGGTCATGAAGATCGTAAACTTTGCCCACGGCGAGTTCCTGATGATCGGCGCCTATATCACGGCGACGGTCTTTTTCTTAACCGGCATAAATCCGTACCTGATCATTCTTATATCCATGCTTGCCCTGGTCGCGATAGGCGCTGTCGTTGAACGACTCTGTTTCCGCCCCATACTCGGCACCGGCAAACTAAACGAGATCTTCCTCTCCATCGGGCTCATCTATATCTTCCAGAACGCGACCGCCATGATCTGGGGCGACGAGTGGCAGAGCATCAAAAGCCCGTATGAGGGTATCACCATCCCCATCGGATCGTTGAACGTTCCGCTCGATTATATTATCATCATGGTTGTGACCGCAGTCATCCTCTGTGCACTGTACCTATTTTTGAAAAAGACAAAGACAGGTCGCGAGATGCGGGCGACCAGCCAGAACCGGAAAGGTGCGAAGCTTGTCGGCATCAATGTCGAACGCATGGACGTTTTGAGTTTTGGAATCGGGTGTGCCCTTGCGGCGGCAGCAGGAACCCTGTGGGTGGTGAGCGGGCAGGTGTTCAACCCGTACATGGGCTCTATTCCTGCAATCAAGGCGTTTGCCATCATCATCCTTGGCGGGCTGGGCAGTATACCCGGGGCGATCGTAGGTGGGCTGATCTACGGGATTGCGGAGAACGGGGCTGCGTATTATCTTGGGGGAGTCTGGAAGGATGCGATCTCGTTTGTCATCCTTATCGTCGTGCTTGTCCTGAAACCCACGGGACTGTTCGGGGAGTCAGGAGAGTAAGTGGCGATGAATCTCTCTCGCGATAAGCTGATCCGGTACGGAACCATCGCTGTTGTGGCGGTTGCGGTGGTAATGCCGTTTGTCTCCGGGAACCTATATCTCCTCAACCTGCTCTCGCTGATGCTGATCTTCATCATCTTTGCTTCAGCATGGAACCTGCTTGCCTGTTCCGGGCAGGGCTCACTTGGGCATGCAGCATTCTTCGGCATCGGCGCATACGCTTCGACGCTGATTGCAACAAAGAGCGGCATTTCACCCTACATTACAATCTTTGTCGGCGCCGCAGTAGCCGCGTTTATCGGCGTTCTGATCGGGCTCACCTGCGTCCGGCTCAAGGAGTGGTTCCTTGCGATGGTGACGTTCGGGTTTGCGATCATTATTCAGACCCTGACGGTCAGTATCCTTGCACCAGTCACCGGCGGTTGGGATGGGATCGCATCACCCCGGCTCATTAGCCCTGCGATACCCGGGTACCAGTTAATCGAATATTACTCGATCCTCGTCATCGCTATCGCATCCATTATCGTCATCTGGTATATCATGAAGTCCCGTATCGGGCTTGCATTTTCAGCAATCCGGGAGAACGAGCTCGAGGCGCATTCAGCAGGAATTGATCCGGTGCGGTACCGCCTGCTTGCGTTTGCCATGAGTGCATACCTTGCAGGGGTTGCGGGGGCGCTCGAGATCCACCATATCGGGTACGTTACACCGGAGATCTACGGTGTCGACCTCTCGTTCTGGCCGGTGACGTATGTCATCTTCGGCGGGCTCGGCACCCTTGCCGGACCGATTGTCGGTACAATCGCGCTTACCGTCATCTGGGATGGCTTGAAAATGGCAGGACTCACCTTTGCGCGGTATGTTATTGTCGGGGTGCTCCTGATCCTCGTGATCATCTTCCTGCCAAAAGGGTTGGTGGATCTGCCCAATCGGTTGCAGCAGTGGTGGAAATCACGTAAAAAAACAGAACCGGTTCCGTTGCCCGTGACGGAATAATTTTATTTTTTTGAGTTGACGTTATTTTTTTAAATCGACACTCGTAAATGACCTGAGCCCGTCCAATCCGTGATTTTGCATATAAAACCCCCTTTCATTTTTACGAGGTAGTAAACCTACAGATGGTATTGTGCAGGTTTTTTTGTGATTCTGTCCAACGATGATCCCTCCAGATTGGACGGGCTCGACCTACAATCGATTTTTTGTAAAAAGGTCTTAAAAGTTGGATGTGATATTTTATCGAACCCGTATTTTTCCAGTCTATTTACAGACTTTACCGTTTATACGATCAGGTGACAGGTGGTGTTGAAGGTTATGACATTTCTTCTCGATACGACAAGTCAGGTCTTTACCCGTGTTTGATCAACAATTATCTCTTTTTTCACCTGGTTTTTTCCCGGTCTTGATTAAACACACAGATACTGAAAACTTGTTTTTAATAATCAAGGTGACTGTTATCCCAACATCTCCAGTTACGGCGCAGGGTCGCTGGTTATACCATGAAGGATCTCCCCATACCAGAACGGCGTTTCAATGACAGAGTCCATTCATCCCATGTTTAACTTATCCAAAAATCCGTAAAAAAACAAAACTCAGAACCCCAGGTAGGCCTTCTGGATGTGCGGATGGTGCATGAGCTCCTTTGATCTCCCTTCAAGTACGATCCGTCCGTTCTCGAGGACGTATCCCCGGTTGCAGAGGTCGAGAGCATTCCGTACGTTCTGTTCGAGAAGCAGGATGGTTAATCCTCCCCGTCCCAGTTGCTCTAAGGAGCGGAAGACCTGTGCAACCAGAAGTGGGGAAAGCCCGGTCGAGGGTTCATCGAGGACGAGAAGTTTTGGATCTGACATCAGTGCACGGGCTATGGCGAGCATCTGCTGTTCGCCCCCGCTCATCGTCCCTGCCTGCTGCTTTTCCCGTTCATGCAGGACGGGAAAAAGGGAATAGACCAGGTCCAGCATTTTCTCCATGACATCCTCCTTTCCGGCACTTCCCAGCTGGAGGTTTTCAAAGACCGCCATCTTCGGAAAGATCTCCCGTCGTTCGGGTACAAGGGCAAGCCCGTTTTTAAATATCTGGTGCGGTGGCATACCGAGAATATCCTTGCCGAGAAACAGTATGGTACCCGACGCTTTTTTGTTAAGACCTGCAATGGTCTCGACCGTTGTAGTCTTTCCGGAACCGTTCGGACCGATGAGCGTTACGATCTCACCCTCTTTTACGGATATGCTGAGATCCCAGACTACCTGGAGATGGTCGTGAGATATATTCAGGTGGGATATCTCAAGCACAAAATCAGCTCCCTAAAATACATCCAGATCGCCCAGGTACGTATCAATAACCTGCTGGTCATTGATGACATCATGGGGTTTGCCATCCGCGATCTTTTCACCATGGTTCAGGACAACAATCCGGTCTGAAACACCCATGATGACGCTCATCACATGCTCAATGATCAGGATCGATATACCAAGATTACGGATCTTTTTTATCAGTTCAACCGCCTCGGTACTTTCTGTGGGTGTGAGCCCGGTGGTGAGTTCATCGAGCAGGAGAAGTTTTGGCTGGGAGGCAAGTGCCCGTGCAAGTTGAACCTTCTTTAACTCTACAACATTCAGGTTTTTAATGCATGTCTCATCTTTGTCCGGAGGCATGCCGACAAACCGGAGTATTGAATGTGCCTCGGTTTTTGCCTGCACCATACTGATCGTGCGTGTGCTGCCGAAAAGGGCTCCCACCATGACACATTCCCGTGCAGAAAGCCCGGGAAATGAGAGGGCGATCTGGAACGTCTTTGCGATCCCCTTCTTACAGATCTTATCTGCGGAAAGACCAGTAATATCATCGTTAAAAAATTTCACTTTACCGGCAGTTGGTTTGGAAACCCCTGAAATAATATTTAAGAGCGTGGTTTTGCCTGCACCATTCGGTCCCACCAGACCGAGAATTTCATTACTGTTCATGGTAAGGCTGACATTATTAACAGCACAAAGACCGCCAATCTGTTTGGTTAAACCCTGAACATCCAGCAACCGGATCACCGTGATAGATAACAGCATGCAATTGTCGGCACGGCACTGTATAAATATATGCGATATATGTCCGGTGGACAAACGGCGTGATGAATCATGATCCGTCCTTATTAAAAACAACCGGGTTGATATAGGGCTATTTCCATAGTATCACCGGAGAACACGATGTCCAATGAGCAGATGTTAAACGAGACAGCTTCACAATTCGAACTGGAGCCGGTGTTTGACCGGGAGTGTCTCGAACTGGAACTTGGAGTACGGTTTAAGGTTGATCATCCCCTGCGTCTCCTTATCCAGGGAATTCAGGTACTGAAATCTCCACAGATCCTGGCGATTCAATCACGTCTCTCACCTTAAAAAGCGGGTGGCATAATGAAGATGACAAAAAGTATCAGGTTTGCAGAATCGATCATGCACGGTGAACGGATTTTCTATTTTGCTCATCTGTAATCAGATGCTCGCGCATGAAAACGGAACACTGGTTTTTGCCGATCCGGTTGCACTGCAGGTACAGGAACTGGATGCTTTCTCTCTCATTCCCAAAAAAAAGAAATTACTCCTGCTATTCTAAAAAAGCGTGCATGACGGAAAAAAAGATAATAATTCATAATGCCAAAGGTTTTCCCGGTCCAGCAGCACGCTCCGGTAAAACCCGGTGACCGTGGAGAATGCACAGGTTGCATGTGTGTCTGGTATAAAAAGTCCGGAAATTAATAATCCTGTATGCGTCCCCATATCGTGGTCAATGTTGCGATGAGTGCGGACGGCAAGATCTCCACCCGCGAGAGAAGACAGGTAAGGATATCCGGTACCCGGGATTTCACCCGTGTCGATAGGTTAAAGGCAGGGAGCGATGCGGTGATGGTCGGTATCGGAACTGTGCTCGCCGATGATCCCTCGCTCACGGTAAAAGAAGAGATATGCCGTGAGCACCGGCGTAAGCGGGGTCTGGAGGAGCACCCGGTACGGGTAGTTATCGATAGTTCCGCACGGATACCACTCACTGCATCAATACTTACGAAAGGAGACGGTAAGCGGGTTGTTGCCGTGTCGAAACGTGCCGACCCGGATAAAATTGCACAGTTGAAAAAGATCGCAACGGTTATAGTCGCTGGTGCAGATGAGGTTGACCTCTGCACGGTCATGGATGAACTTGGCACTATGGGTATAAAGCGACTGATGGTGGAAGGTGGGGGGACGCTGATTGCCGCACTGGTACGGGCGGGGCTCGTCGATGAGATCTATTCCTTTATCGGCAACATCATCATCGGGGGAAAAGATGCACCGACACTCGCGGACGGCAATGGTTTTATTAAGGAATCAGAGTTTACACAACTCACCCTTGTGGAGGCACGCAAAATAGAGGACGGAATTCTCCTGCACTGGAATGTTACACATGCAACAAAGCCGTAACCTAAAATAATCAGGCAGATTCCCAAACGGTAAAAAAACGTATGAACCATACCGGTTCTGGAAAGCCAAAATTAAAGTCGGCTTACCAGCGTCCTATGAAAATCCGTCTGGAATTTTCATCTTTGTATGCTTGTGGCTGACGAGCATCATGTACGTCTTCCTATGAAAGTGCTGCAAGCAGCACTTTCATTTTGTTTACTTGAGTCATCACGATTCATTGGCGGCTCATATGAAAGAATCCGGGACCTGGTCATCCCCGGGTCTTGTATGGCATCAGCTGGTCGATAATCTTGTAGACATTTCCTGACATCATCGTCACGGTGACTTCAGTGCGATCGGTCCCGTTTGTCCCTTCAAGTTCGAGGGTTTGGCCTTTTATCGGCTTCATTGTTCCGGATACAACCGAGCCATCAGGATGGGTGACGCGGACATCAATTTTAGAGACCTGGCTCATACCTTTGCCGCCATCGAAGCTTGTGATGATTGTCGTTGAGTAAGTGCCTGCTTTCTCAACGCCGACAAAAACCTGGGTTTGTGAGGGAATTGTCTGGGTTGGTCCGGGCTGTGTTGACCCGGCAGGGGTTGCGGTTGGGAGCGCGGAGGTTGTTACTTCCATGGTCTGTTCCGGGGTCGGAACCGGTGTGGAAGGTTGCCTGGGTGCAGGACTGGTGCAGCCGGCAGCAAGGAGCAGAATGGAAAGGACCAGCAGTGCGCAGAATAGTGCTTTGCTCTTCATGAAGGATGATATCCTGCAGGAGTATAAGAGAATTCTGATGAGACACATACCGGGAGTCGTGGATGACAACACTATAAGAGCCTGTATAAAAAACAGTGATACACGTACATCGCAGTTGTGGTGCTTGCCGTAGTTTTTCTCCTTGTCGCCGTGCGCCAGGTAGGCAGGTTCAATCTTAAGATCTGGCAGATCATGCTCGGGGGAGCTATTGCGGTGCTCGTAACCGGGCAGATCACCCTGCCGGATGCTCTACGGGCGATCAATGTTGATGTAATGCTCTTTTTGTTCGGCATGTTTGTTGTTGGCGAGGCGCTTGTTGAGAGCGGATACCTCTCCTGCATCGCCCACCGGTTCTTCTCCCGTGCAAAAAATCCCGATCAGCTTGTGCTTGCTATTTTGTTTTCCACCGGCATCCTCTCTGCACTGCTCATGAACGATACGCTTGCAATTATCGGAACACCGCTTGTTCTTGGGCTTGCAACAAGGTTTAGGATCTCAAAAAAACTGTTGCTTCTCACGCTTGCGTTCGCGATTACGACCGGGAGTGTAATGAGCCCGATTGGCAACCCCCAGAACCTGCTTGTCGCGGTGAACAGCGGGATGGTTGCCCCCTTTGTCACGTTTGGTATGTACCTGTTCATCCCGACGATTATCAGCCTTGTCGCAGCATACGGTGTCCTGCGCGTGTTTTACCCACAAGAGTTTCTCCCCCGGACCATCACGGATGAACCGGAAGTTTTTTGTGATGCGAATCTTGCACGGCTCGCGAAGTGTTCACTCGCGATAATTATCACATTCGTGATAGTTAACATTGTGTTGTCTTTTTCCGGGGGAAATATCATCGTCCCGCTCCCGCTTATTGCCTTCTGTGCCGCCGTCCCGGTCCTGCTGTTTTCAAAAAGGCGATTCGAGATGCTCCAAAATATCGACTGGTACACCCTCGTCTTCTTTGCGGCGATGTTTGTACTCATGGCGAGTGTCTGGCAGAGCGGCTTCTTCCAGATGTTCGTTGACGCAGGCAGTGTTACATCAGTACCTGCCATCCTTGCAGCAAGTGTGATTCTCAGCCAGTTTATCTCCAACGTCCCCTTTGTTGCACTGTTCCTTCCGATGATCCTGCAGGCAGGAGGAACAGTCGGGCAACTTATGGCACTTGCAGCGGGGAGCACACTTGCCGGTAATCTTACGATCCTTGGGGCTGCAAGCAACGTGATCATCATCCAGAATGCGGAAAAACAGGGTGAGACCCTTACGTTCTTTGAATTTGCGAAGCTGGGAGTGCCGCTCACTCTCCTGCAGGTTGGGATATTCTGGGTGTTCTTGGGACTGGTATAAAAAATGGGGGAACTATGCAGACAAGGGGTTTGCTATTTTTGTTTTGTCTGCCTGAAACAATCGAAGGTTCGGGAGTTGTTCCTATAAACGTACACCCGACAGCACTCCCATTTTGTGAACCGTTGGCATGAGTTACACCAGCGACGTTTTTTTTTAAAAATCGAAAGCCTCTTTTAGGAAGCATACAGATTATCAAAAATAATCCATCCGCCAATCACGGGTTGATTTCATCAGAGGTGCAAACATATGCAGGAATTAAAAACACCGATAAATTATCCAGAATGTGCGGAAACGTTGAAAAAACTTCTTGGACTGAAAGATTCACCTGTGGCAGTCCGGTTTGCGGCGAATAAAGACGCGATTCCCGCGGGCATTCCGGAAATTGGAGAGAACATGAGACACTGCATGATGGTCTCTGCCGCACGAAAAGAGAGTAAAATTTTTTATGCCACTTCAAAGGGGCACACATGTAACGGCGGTGCGTGGGCGCTTGGTCTCCGGGAGATTACGGACAGTCTTAAGAGCGGACTGTTCTATTACAAGAATCTTGGAAAGTTTGAGAGTACCTCCTCATGCAAGCGAATCATTGACAGGCTTCCTCATCTTGAATCCGGGTCTACATATGCAACGATGTATGCCCCCCTTGAGAAAACACCTTTTGATCCCCATGTTGTGATCATTGTTTCATCACCCCTCGTCATGCTCAAACTGGCACAGAGCTCGATCTTCCGTATGGGCGGTCGCATCCGTCCTGAATTCTCAGGTATTCAGTCCTTATGCTCAGATACCTGCGTGCAGCCACTTTTAACCGGCGAACCCAATTTCTCCCTTGGCTGTGATGGCTCACGGTATTTCTCCAAGATTAACGACGACGAGATGGTTATGGGTTTCCCGGTCGAGCTGCTGCCTGAGATTGTTCACGGTTTAAAGATTGTAACCGCAGCATCGGGATCCGTAAAACCCGTTTAATTTTTTTTCGAATAATTTTATAAATCCGTCATTTTTTTTCGTTATAGTTTTGTAAATTATTCACCGTCAACACGGTATTATTTAAAAAAAATGGTGGGGAAATTTTCTCTCCCGTCATTTGTTCTTCTTTTCGTTACTTTGCTCCGTGTCTTTAGTGGATAGTACACAACCCATTAAATTTAAATCCCCAATTATTTAAATAAACCAAAAACCTACGTAGATTTATATGGGTACCATTACGATCACCGTTGATAACGACACCGAGAAGCGTTTCCGGGAGGCGGCAAAGAAGAAGCTTGGCGAGCGGAAAGGTTACCTCGGCAAAGCAACAACCGAAGCCCTGGACCTTTGGATCCAGAAACAGACACAGGAGGAGATCGCCCGCGACGCACTTGCTCTTCTGAAAAATGGCCATCATCTCGGCAAGCACCTCTATAAAGAACGAAAGGATCTCTATGACCGCAACACCAGCTCTTATTGATACGAATATCCTCTGCTATGCTCTCGATGCAGGAGAACCGGAGAAGCGGCTGGTGGCAGCAGAACTTCTCTTGCGGTGCTGGCGCTCCGAGATCGCCTTCGCCGTTTCAGTACAAAACCTTGCGGAGTTCTCCATTGTTATGAGGGAGAAGGTCAAACACCCGGTGCCGGATGCAGTTGTTACGCGGTTTATCCGGGATATCGTCTCGTTCAACGGCTGGACGGTGATTGGGTATGACCCGGGGACGATTATGGACGCTGTAGGTATCAGGCGCAAGTACGCCCTCCATTTTTGGGATGCCCTGCTTGTTGCGACATTAAAACAGCACAATATCGACACAATTTATACCGAGGATTCGCATTTTAAAAAGGTCCCGTGGATAACAGTCATTGACCCGTTTACCGATGCGTGATCCATTTTTTCGAATCCAGGCGGAATTATCCTCGTCCCGAAATGGGTGATTACGGATATCGGGTGGCTGGCATTTATCCACGACCGCGAAGGGGGACGGATTGGGGTCAGCCAGAATAATATCCCTATTTTTTATGAGCCTGTTCTGTCGTGAGGATCTCTTGCACAAGCACCAGTTTTTCATCTGTACCGATATCATAAAGCCGGTGTACCGATGAGAGATATGCATGCGGTAAATGATAACGCTCCTTCTTAAAACCAGTTTTTTAGTCGAGTCCAAAGATTGGCTAAAAGTATAAGATCCCATGAGTATCAACTCTACTAAAGCAATCACTCAAAAGGAGGGGTGATACACTCAAAGGAAGCGCACATTACTGTGCATCTTGAATTAAACATACCGGATGATAAAAAGATTCCTATCGAGCAATTGACTTACGTAATTACGGTCAGAACATAGAGAAACAAGTGCTCGAAGCGCTGTGTCACAGCTATGTAACCAGGAACGGTGAAACAATGATGTGTTTACAAAAATTGTTCATAATAGTCTTTAGTTTTGCGATGATTACAAGCATTACAACCGCCGCTGAACCAGTCGCTGTGTTTTCCGGCACCCCCCAATCAGGTACCGATCCGCTCCACATTCAGGATGGAGTGATCCTCATAACTGCACCAGCAGTAATCGATACCCCGGGACGATACCTGCTCACAAACGATCTTGTTAACTCAACTGCCGGGACAGCCATTCAGATCACGGCATCGGATGTGATCCTCGATGGAGGCGGTCATACTCTTTCAGGATCTGACAACGATAATACCGGGGGCATATTTTGCTCGAATGATACCGTTGTCCTCACGAATATCACCATCAGTAACCTCACACTGTCTCACTGGGATTTGGGCATTACGCTGGACACTGTCAGCGAGAGTTTACTTACGGGAGTGAATGCAAGGGAAAACCGTGTACCTGAACTCGGTTCAGGGCAGGGTTTTGCGATCGCAGACTGCATTAATATCACTATTGAAAACTGCACGTCAATTGACAACAGCATAGGTTTTGCCCTCGGCTATTCGACTGGTTGCAGGCTCCTCAATTGTACCGCAAGGGAGAACGACCGGATGTACGGTGTCTCCCTTATAGGATGTCAGAATACAGTCATGAGAGATTGTCTGATGGAGGAGAACATGTACAATCTCCAGGTCTCTCTCCAATACTCCCAGGATATTGACACCAGTAATACCGTGGACGGCAAGCCGGTCTTCTACCTGTCCGGTGTAAAAGATATGCAAATCGGTCCTGCCGATAACCCAGGTACAGTTTTTTGTGTGGACTGCTCCAACATCACAGTCGAAGGGATCTCGATTTCACGGTGTGGGATGGGAATCGGGTTTATCCGGACGGACCTGTCCTCTATAAAGGATTGTTCTGTAGATCGGAGCGAATGGGGAATCGGGCTCATCGGTGCATATGATACGGGAATTACAAATACGACAATATCCTCGTGTCACTACGGGGTGAACATCGATGCCGGTTCTGAAAATACGACACTTTTGGGTTCAACAGTCGAAGAGAATGATGTTGGGGTGTTTGTAACCGGGTTCTCGTCCGGTAATATTATACGTGACAACCATGCCATGCGGAACCGGGAAAATGGCATATGGCTTGGTAAGGGTGATGAAAACAGCATCGTATCAGAAAATCAGATCTATGAGAACCAGGGCTCGGGCATCTATATCGAGGACAATACCGGGGTTATTATCAAGAATAATACCCTTGAGGGTAATTCCATGAGCGGAATAGGTGCCTTCGGTGCGACAGGTCCGATCCTGCTCAATAATACGATAAAAAACAGCAATTACGGCGTTTTCCTGTACGAGACAACCGCAACAGAGGTATCAGGAAATACTATCGCGGAGAACGGGAATGCCGGTATTCAGATCCATTCTACCAATGACTCGCTTTTTTACAACAACCTCTTCAACAATACGGTCAATGTCCATATCGACCAAGAGGGAGCACCCTCCACATGGAACATCACCAAATCTCCCGGACCTAACATTGTCAGCGGTCCTTACATCGGCGGGAACTACTGGGCTGACCCTGACGGAACCGGCTGGTCGCAGACCCACCCGGACCGTGGCGACGGGTTCTGCAACGCGTCGTTTGTCTTTGATGCCAACAACACCGATTATCTCCCGCTTCACCTCACCACTTCTTCATCGAATGTAGGTGTGTTCCGCGACGGTGTATTCTATCGCAAGGATGCCACCGATATTGTGTATGGTCTCTCAACTGATACACCTGTAATTGGCGACTGGAACGGAGATGGCATGTCTGAAGTAGGTGTGTTCCGTGGAGGAGTGTTCTATCGCAACGGTGCTACTGACATTGTGTATGGTCTCTCAACTGACACACCGGTAGTCGGTGACTGGAATGGAGATCACATATCAGAGGTCGGCGTGTATCGCGGCGGAGTGTTCTATCGTAATGGTGCCACCGACATTGTGTATGGTCTCTCAACTGATACACCGGTAATCGGCGACTGGAATGGAGATCACATATCTGATGTCGGCGTGTACCGTGACGGTGTGTTTTATCGCAACGGTGCAGACGCGATAGTGTATGGTCTCTCAACTGATACACCGGTAATCGGCGACTGGAACGGAGATGGCATGTCTGATGTCGGCGTGTGGCGCAACAGCCTTGGTAGTGTGTTCTATCGCAAGGATGCCACCGACATTGTGTATGGTCTCTCGACTGACACACCGGTAATCGGCAAGTGGACATGATGGTAAAAAGATGTGGGAAAACATCCCCACAAATATTTTTTGAGTGTGGTCGCAATCTAACGAAGACCCCTCTTGTTCATGCAATGCGACAATTCGCGTTACGGCACTCTTCCAAGATTGAACGGTTCCAGGTGAACGGCAACCACTGAGCAGGATGAGGGAGGCAAAGTGTGTTGGTGCGAGTCGGGGCTTTGATGCTTGAGTGGGGAGAGGCACTCGAAACCCCTTTGTTTCCGGAGAGTTCCGGGCGGCTGGCGGGTGCGGGGGATGTGCCCGGGCTGCCGGGATGGGGGGTGCAGATGCTGACAACAGAAGCGAAATGCGGGAAGTCAGAAACGGTTTGGAAAAGAGATGCCCATTCAACCAGACATCAGAATAAGTTACCTTGATGTTCAACAGAGGTTACCTTAATAATAGTGAATCAAGTAATACAATAATACAAAAAGGTGGTCAGCCATGGCAAAACAGATTGAATTAGAAACTGTCTTACGAGGTGAAGAAGCGCGGGCATTCAACAAATATGTTGATTCTCCAAAGCAACACTTCACACAGGAGAGCAAGGCTCTCTTCCGGGAAGCCCGCCAGCTCTCAAAAGAATGGCCATAACCACAAAATGACAATTGATATTTATTCTCTCGTTTTTTCAAAATTATCTGGCGATTCAGATGTTTCATCATTTGCATGTTCCGACTCCAAAGATCTTGAAGATTTTTTGAGGAATGATGCAAAAACCCGGCAACAGGAAAAAATCAGTATTACCTATCTTGTCCATTCGGGTACCGATCTTGTGGGGTTTTTCTCTCTGTCTATGGGATGTATCACATCAGATTCCGTAAAAAAAATGTCGCTTAAGATTGAAGATCCACCCAATAAATATCCGGCATTACTTCTGGCCAGAATGGCAACAAAAGACGGGCTGCGTGGTCAGGGCATCGGACGTGAAATGTTAAAACATGTTTTTGCTATTGCGTTTAAATTAACCGAGCAGATCGGTTGCAGGTTCGTAAAAGTGGATGCAAAGAGAGATCCACGAGCTATCCGATTCTATGAAAACTACGGGGGATTCATAAAAATAACCCAAAATTCTGAAACTATACAAATGGTAGTCGATCTCAATAAGATCGACGATGAGGAAAATTCAATCACGGTTTGATGAAAACTTTTCAGTCAAACTCCGCAGAAAACTTTTCATGGAGGGATATAGTTAATGCTCGGCTCCCCGGAAAAATGGCTGGCGCCTCTCCAAAACTGCTGGTGCTGCTGCGAACCGGGATGAGAGCACTCGAAACCCCTTTGTTTCCGGAGAGTTCCGGGCGGCTGGCGAGTGCGGAGGATGTGCCCGGATTGCCGGGATGGGGGGGTGCGTGCTGTTTGTAGGGTAGAGGCGCTCCCGGATATTTTTTGCTGGAGTTTTTAAAAGCCACGTCTTTTTGGATACGCAGGATTAATATTTTCCGGATGCTTATATTCCCGCATTGCGATGAGCACTAAAGCGAGAGTTACGGAAGAGCCTGGAACTCCTGTCGTTACCCCACAAAATAGGATCCGGTCATTGTCCATCAGTGACGAAGAGGTACACCTCTCCCCGGTCCAGCGGATGCGGGGAAAGATCTCCCTTTCGGACCCGGAGATGATCCGCCGCATTATTTTCGATCCGTCCCTGGAGCCGTAACAGATGGAAGTCCGGCCCGTTAGTGACACGACAATTTTTATTGATGCAAATATTTTCCTAGAATATCATTATTAGCGCTGGAAAAGAATCTGCATCCTGTGCCCGGTTCCTCTCGCAGTCTATACCCGGCGCAACCGCTGGTATTAGAGGGAGATCTCTCCGGAGTGGTGTGAGGCAGGGTTGTGTCACTGTGTGAGGAGAGGGGATCATATGAGGTAGTTTGGAAATTACAGTTATGATCAAATTTTCCCGTCATTTATCAGGGTGCAACTACCGATATGCGATCGATTCTGGAAAAATCCCTATCATTTGTGATGAGATGATCGAGTTTATAGTGAGTGTAGCAGGCAGTATGGAGCGCATCAGAAAATAGCAGCCCGTACTGGCGTGAAAGCGCGAGTGCCTCATCCAGTACCGGAGCAGTATCCAAGACGGTGAGCCGGTAATCATGGAGCACTTCCCGTGTTACATCAAACGGCAGAGAAAAATCACTAATCCGATCCGGGTTATGTTTCAGGAATGTGATCGCTTCTGCTGGTTGCATTCCTTTTTCTGCGTACACCTGCATGAGCAGAACTTTGTGGAAGAACTCATCGATTACGGTGCTGTTGAGATGACCGTTCACCTCACCGGCATACGCCTTGTCGAGCAGCACTTCGCAGGCAGGGGTAAACCGGGTGCTGGTGAATGCATAGATGAGAATATTGGTATCAATAAATACGGAACAATTCTGAAGATCGGCAATCTTCACAAGGACAGCTCTTCAATATCCATTTCTGCTATCGCGAGGACGAATTGTTCAGGAACCGGAATCTTTGTCCGCCCGGCTCTCCTCTTTTTCCGCACCAGAACTTCCTGCTGCCCGGTTGCAAGCGGGTGATCCAGCACAATCGTGCGTCCATCCACCATTTTTCCTTTGACGGTTGCTGGCATGCTCACTCCTTTAGTACTCTTTATTTTATCGTTCTGATATATCTTCTTCTCCCCAATCACGGGCAGGACTTGGCGAACCCCTACATGGAAAGGCTCAGCAAATCGCGACCCCTAAAAAGCTCAGCAAATCGTGACCCTCAAATGGCCACTTAAGGTTCAGCAAATCGTGACCCCAAAACGATAACGTTCGTCCTTCATTGCTCCTTTGGTGGAGCATAATGGAATTGATACCAGAAGAACAAGAACGAAAACAAGCTATCCAGCGATTTATGGAAGGGGAACGCCCGGTCGATATTTATCGGGAAAATAGATCAAAAACGTGGTTCAAAAAATGGTTAAACCGTTACCAAACAGGACAGAAGGAATGGTACAAAGATCTTCCAAGAGGACCCGCGGTCATACACAATAAGACCAATGACAAAATCGAACAGGTTGTTATCAAGATCCGGAAATCATTGATGGATGGGAGTGAAGATTCCCCCAAATACTCTTTTGTCGGGGATGAGTCCATCCGATTTCGAATGGAAGAACTTGGATATGGACCATCAGCGATTCCATCTCGATCCACAATTAAACGGATCATCAAACGCAACAAGCTGCGAGTAAACACGAAAGAACGATACAAGCGGGTCAGATCCAAAGGGCGGCACACAATAATCAAGCCCAAATACGTTGACGAGATGCACGAGATAGATTTTGTCGGTCCGCGACATATCAAAGGTTTCGGCCCTATCAATTCGCTCCACCTAAAAGACGTCGTCGGACATCAGGTCGCTGGGAATCAATACGTCGGAAAGAGCATGAACAACGTAATGGATTTCCTATTGGATTATTGGAAATCTCATCAGATACCCAAGTATCTACAGACTGACAATGGCATGTCTTTTGCCGGGGACTATACACATCCACGATCGATCAGCCGATTTGTCAGATTGTGCCTGTACGTCGGTATCGAGGTCATATTTATCGCTCCTGCCAAACCCTGGATGAATGGCACGATAGAGGCATTTAACAAGGGATTTGACCGGTTGTTTTGGAAACGGGAAACGTTCACCAGCCTGTCAGATATTCAAGCAAAGTCGGCGGTTTTCTACGCAAGTCAAAATGAATTTTACACTTGGAAATGGGAAAAGCAAGACCTGAAATCGATAACTCCAAAACGAATGTTGCGATCTGATTTCAAGATCGACTTGGATGCCATACCGTTGGTTGCTGGCAAGATCCATTTTATCAGAATCGTTGGAAGTAAGGAGGATATCGTTGTATTCAATGAGCATTTTCGTATCGGTGAAGCGTATATCGGGGATTTTGTTTGGGCGACCATTAATACCGGGGAACAATCGCTCGGCATATCTTATAACGATGAGGAGACGGTTGTTCGTAAGATAAAAAGATTCGAGTATGAGATTGATGAACCGGTGCAAGATTTGGATGATCGAATTTTTTATCAAGAATGATTTAAAAAATGGGGTCGCGATTTGCTGAACCTTAAGTGGCCATTTGCGGGTACCTATGTGCTGAGCCGGAATCGTCCAAATGAAAAGGGGCACCATATGCTGAGCCTTTCCACCTACACATTCAACAGAGCGCTGTACTATTGCCGGAAACGCGGCAGCAGCGTGTAGTTTCTGTCAGATCCGAAAGGAGATCCTGCCAGTTTTGCACCTGAACGTGCTCCTTTGGTGCTACCGTATACCGGGATGAGAGCACCCAAACCCGTTTGTTTCCGGAGAGTTCCGGGCGGCTGGCGAGTGTGGGGGATGTGCCCGGACTGCCGGGATAGGGGGGTGCGTGCTGTTTGTAGGGTAGAGGCGTTCCTATGGGTTTTTGTAGGAGTTTCAATAAGTATCAGAATATTTAATCATGCATCGCGTTCATTCTGATGTATGAAGCCTGTTTCGCTCGCGATAGTTTCAATTGTCCTGATCCTCTCACTATTAGTTTTACCGACACAGGCAGCGGTTATCCGTGGGGATACCCTGAATATCACAACCCCGACACTTGTGGTACCGGTTCCTCCCGGTATCACGGAGATTTCCCCATTTTTAACGAGTCCGGATCCGCGCACCCATGATGAGCTGATAGATCCTCATAACCCCAATCTGGAAGGATTGAAGAACCGCGAACAAACGGGTTCCTTTATCGCAATGCCAAGTACTGAAAATATATCCGCTCACTATCTGGTCGACAATAATCATATAGAGCGATCTACTGGGGATGACAATAGGGGGCATATGGAAGGTTCTTCCCATGTACCCTATTTTGGAACCTTGTACGTTCGCCAAACATTCAGGATAAATACCGGAATGGGTTATGGCGGTGGTCCGGGGGGTTATATACCTTGTGTTGGATATCAGATCGATCTTCAAGAATGGGAGGGTGTGTCATGGGTCACAACAGCATCTCAGGTGACTGATCAAGAAGGGAACGTGTATTTCAATAATCTAACAAAAGAGAAGCCCGGCACATATTTTTATCGTCACATATATTACTTTGACGATGTTACCGATATCAGTCAGCCATATGATATAGATTTTATCGAGCGTCCACCAGTTATCCTTGTCCACGGATGGCGTGGATCGCCGGAGACTTGGACAAATTTAATAGTGTATCTTGACCATGAAAATATTCCTTATGCAACATTTGACTATGCACCCGGTTTAGGAGATCCATACCAGTATGCTGTTGCATTGGATACTTTTATCGACAAATACAAAGCTGATAAAAAATACACAGGAAAAGTGGACATAGTATGCCATTCGATGGGCGCGATGGTCTCAAGAATCTATATGGAAGAGCTGGGTGGCAGCAAGAATGTGCGGCAATGGATAGGAGTCTGTCCTGTAAATCATGGTGCAGCAATTGCAGACTGGCAACCATCATGGTATGCATCGTGGTTTAACAAGTTTTTAGGCATTCACTTTAAAGGAAGTGAGCCAGCTGTTACCGCGATGAAGACCACGAGCCCAACCGTCAGGAACCTCACCCAAAGTTATGCTATGAGAGATCGTAATGTAATATACAGGGTTATTGTTGGATATAATGGTGACAATAGCAATTCGTATTCTAGTTTTTTTTCAGGAAAGACACGAGCAAAGGATGTATCTACAGGAAAATATTACTGGACCAATCTGGGGGATGGTATTGTTGCTGTTGAACAAAGCAAACTTTCCGGCGCTGGAATAGATTACTTCTCGGGAAAAACGCATAATTCAGCACTTGATAGTCAAGCCGTAAATTTAAGAATTATTGAATATCTAAAAGATCCATCAAAAGCATCTAGTAATAATATCCCTTCCAATGAGCAGGAATATTTAGAGGTAGCAGAAGTTGGGTATGCAAACCAAGGTAACCTACCCCAAGGTCAATCATCAACACTATACAGGTTGGTTGATAAGACAACAGGGAAAATTTGGTTCCATTTAGGCTGGCCGGGAAGCGATCTGAACCTGACACTGATTTCACCATCAGGGAATCCGTATCAGCAACTGAGTTACTACAAGGATAATACAAGTATCTGGTATGAAATTGATAATCCGGAAGAGGGTAATTGGACAGCTCAAATCGATCCTGTCGATATACCGGTAACTGGTGAACCATATACATTGACCTGTCTTGTTTCCAGCGACCTTACTTTTACTGCAGGAACTAATCAACCGGATAATGTGTTTCATCAGAATGAATATGCAGTTATCCAAGCCGAATTAAAAAATGGAACGTCATACATCAACGGTGCAACAGTTCAGATGAATACAACCGATCCAGATGGTTCATTATTTACTTCTTATCTCCATGACGATGGTACTAATGGGGACTCAATCAGTGGGGATGGAATTTACTCACTGTCGTTTATGCTGGATAAGCTTGGTATATACCAATACGGGATTACGGCAACAAATCAAAGTGCAAATTTAGAAAGAGAAACAAGCCTGACTGTTTATTCAATACCTCCACAACCAACCATTAGCTACATCATTCCAGAAATCGGGTATATTGGGACTACTATGACTATCAATGATCTTCATGGTAGTAATTTTCAGCCCAATTCAACTGTTAAATTAAGTAAAAGTGGGCAATCTGACATATTTGCTGATTATGTGATAGTTGCTTCATCCAGCCAGATAAATTGTAATTTTAACATTCCATCAGAGGCTTCGTTAGGTACATGGGATGTAACGATAACAACTCTTGAATATCAGTCAGCAACATTATCGGGAGGGTTCAAGATCAATGCCACACTCCCAGACACGAACTTCACCGGTAGTCCGCTGAGCGGCACTGTCCCATTGCTCGTCATTTTCACTGACAACTCAATCAACACACCAACCAGCTGGAACTGGTCATTCGGTGATGGAAGTTACAGCACCGATCAGAACCCATGGCATTCCTATTCGGTCGCCAGCAACTACACGGTTTCACTAACAGCAACGAACTCTGTGGGCACCGATGTTTTCACACGGACGAATTACATCACGGTCAGTTCCTCTGTTGTAGCCCCGGTCGCCGCCTTCTCCGGCTCACCGACATCCGGCACCGCACCATTAACTGTGACATTCACGGATAGCTCAACGAATACACCGACATCATGGTCATGGAACTTCGGGGATAGTTCATCAGTGAATGCTACAGTGAAGAACCCGGTTCACACCTACGCCAGCGCTGGTATGTACACCGTCGCACTAACAGCAACCAACTCGGCAGGAAGTAATACAGCCACAAAGACGAGTTACATCACGGTCAATTCCGGATCTGCAGGATACACCGTTGGAGCAAAGAACATCAACTCTCCAATGGCAACGGTATGTATTGGTGAACAGGATTTAGATTTTACTGGTGCTCTGCAGACCGTAAATGGTGGCGGCAATATTACAAGAACCACTATTGGCTGGTGGGCATCGGCAGCACAAATTACGACGTCCTCACCTACAATATCTATTGATTTGGCGGGACAGTATACCGATTACCAAATAAACCCAGCCACCTTTGTTGGATACACGGGGAACTGGTGGCTGTTACAGGGACCAACAGATCCCAATCCCGGTCAATCGTTCGATCCCCCTCGGATTTTCATGAATGTTTTAGATCCATCCCTTGACATTAAGATATGGGACTATGACAATAGCACTGGAGTAAACGGTGGATCAGTTCCCCAAGGTGAGCATCTCGGATTCCAGATTTACACCAACATGTACTGGGCGCTTGATGCCAGGTACAGGGCACCAGTTTACAACAGAACTGGTGTAAATGCTGATAATGTTGGGGATGGTTACATGATGATCCGGGTGCAGGATCCATCAGGAACCACGTTAACCAATTTATATAGTTCCGATAGCCTTCTTAAAACGCTTACATACCTGAATGTGTCTACTCAACCGTACACATGGGGTACTGAATTTGGTAACTACTACAACTGGGATACCGGCTCTAAAGTGAGCGCTAGCACTCAATATGTCTACACGCCAGGCACCTACACTGTCTACGCAGAGTCCTACCTGAACAACATGAAGAACAACTACAAGAACGGCGGTTCATATTACACCGGAAAGACCATCTCCGAAACCAAGACCGTCACGGTAATTGCCGTATCAGGTATTGATACAGTCGGAGTGTTCCGCGGCGGTGTGTTCTATCGCAATGGTGCTGACGCAATTGTTTATGGCATATCAACTGACACACCGGTAATCGGCGACTGGAACGGAGATGGTCTGTCTGAAGTAGGCGTGTACCGCGACGGAGTGTTCTATCGCAACGGTGCTACCGACATTGTGTATGGCATATCAACTGACACACCAGTAATCGGCGACTGGAACGGAGATGGCATTTCTGAAGTAGGCGTGTTCCGTGAAGGGGTGTTCTATCGCAACGGTGCTACCGATATTGTGTACGGTGTGCCAACTGACACACCGGTAATCGGCGACTGGAACGGAGATGGTCTGTCTGAAGTAGGCGTGTACCGCGACGGGGTGTTCTATCGCAACGGTGCTGACGCGATAGTGTATGGTCTCTCAACTGACACACCGGTAGTCGGTGACTGGAACGGAGATGGCATGTCTGAAGTAGGCGTGTACCGCGACGGGGTGTTCTATCGCAACGGTGCTGACGCGATAGTGTATGGTCTCTCAACTGATACACCGGTAATCGGCAAGTGGACGTGAACTGTAAAATAAGAAGATGTTGGGGAAAATCCCCACAATTTTTTTTGGGGGAATAGTCGCAATCTAAAGATCCCTCATTTTCCCGTAATGCGATAATTCGTTTTACTGCACTCTTCCGGGAATGAGCGGTTCCAGGTTGACAGCAATCGCCCGGATAGGAGAAGGGAGGGCGGAGGAGTTGGTGCGGAGCGGGGCTTTGCCGCTGGTGTGGGGAGAGGCACCCAAACCCATTCGTCTGCGGAGAGTTACGGGCGGCTGGCGGGTGCGGGGGATGTGCCCGGACTGCCAGGATGGGGGGTGCGTGCTGTTTGTCGTGGAGAGGCTCTCCCGGATATTTTAGGCAGCGGTTTTCAAAATCGCATCGCGGAAATAGTGATTGTCCAGAATCTCTCACGTTTAGTGTTCCCAGTACTGGCGATGGATGGCTGTCTGGATACAGTTCAGCAATAGTGACGCGCACGATTTTACCCGTCTAAATCCACGCATTCCGGTTTTTGGGAATCTCTACCCGTTGGACAGCCCGAAGTGCGTTTCATCGTGTGGCTGATGTGGGGAACACTTATCACGAGAGCGCCAAAATATCAATGAATAGAAAATCGTTTCGGTTAGGTTGGTTCTCATGCAGGTACACACTTGTCGGGGTAAAGTTTTTCAGGTTTGGGGGATGGTCACGCTATTTGTTCTTATCGTCATTCTGCCGGTATCGGCAGCCGGTATTGCTTCAGTCACCAGTCCGGGTGTGCTGCCGTATACGCAAGGGGGCACTTCGCCTTGCCAGCAGAACCGGGGGGGTTATTGACATGAGAGGAATGCGCGTCATCGTAGCAATGAGTCTCGTTATCCTTCTTTGCCTTGCGTGTTCGCCGGTATTGGCAAACGAGTCGGGTGTAGTGAATGGATCGGCGGGATCCGATAATATATCTGGAGTAATTAATGCCGAAGTGGTATCCGGTCCTCTTGGTGCCCCAGAGATTCCTCCATTTTTGACAACCCCGGATCCGCGTACCCAAAGCGATCTGATATATCCACCGGTCCCAGCCCCGGACACACCTCCTGACGAAATTGGATCTACCGTGGGCAGTGAAACCTATGTGTTTGTTACCAAGTGGGGTACCTATGGATCCGGAGACGGGCAGTTTTTAGGTCCCTCCGGTATCGCAGTAGATTCGACGGGTAATGTTTACGTTACTGATAATCAAAACAATCGGATCCAGAAGTTCAGTTCCGATGGCACATTTTTAGCGAAGTGGGGTACCTATGGATCCGGAGACGGGCAGTTCCAGTTTCCCACCGATATCGCAGTTGATTCGTCAGGCAATGTCTACGTCATTGATGAGGGCAACCGTCGGATACAGAAGTTCAGTTCGAGCGGGACATTTATATCAAAGTGGGGATCTGAGGGGTCCGGAGATGGGCAGTTCTTATTTCCCTCCGGTATCGCAGTAGATTCGTCTGGCAATGTTTACGTAGCAGATTGGAGTACCAATAAGGTTCAGAAGTTCAGCGAAACCGGGACATTTTTATTGAAGTGGGGTACCTATGGATCCGGAGACGGGCAGTTCGACATTCCCTACGGTGTCGCAGTAGATTCATCTGACAATGTCTACGTAGTTGACAACAACAACCAACGGATCCAGAAATTCAGTTCTACAGGGACATTTTTATTGAAGTGGGGATCAAATGGGTTAGGTGATGGGCAGCTATACTGTCCCTATGATATTGCAGTAGATTCATCGAACAATATCTATGTCACTGACGCTGTCCACAATCATCGGATCCAAAAATTTAGTTCTACCGGGACATTTTTAACGAAGTGGGGAACCGAAGGATCAGGGGATGGGCAGTTCCAACAGATCTTTGGTGTCGCAGTGGATTTGTCTGGGAATGTCTATGTTATTGACATGATTTGGTACAGCGGCGATCCTAGAGACCCACGGATCCAGAAGTTTGCGCCTTCTTCGGCAAACCTCCCGGTCGCCAACTTCGTGGGAACTCCCACCTCCGGCGCCGCACCGCTGACCGTGCAGTTCATTGACAACTCAACGAACACTCCGACATCATGGAACTGGAATTTCGGGGACGGGAGTTCCAGTACACACCAGTTTCCCTCTCACACGTACACAATCGATGGCACTTATACCGTGGCACTAACTGTGACAAACTCAGGGGGTAGCAATACCCTCACACGAACGAATTACATCACGGTCGGTTCCGGAGTAGTAGCCCCGGTCGCCACCTTCACCGGCTCGCCGACCTCCGGCACCGTACCTTTAACCGTCACATTCACAGACAGCTCGACCAACACACCGACCAGTTGGAACTGGAATTTCGGGGACGGGAGTTCCAGTACTCTCCAGAACCCCTCTCACACGTACTCAAGCACCGGTACTTACACGGTTTCGCTGACTGCGATCAACTCTGCAGGAAGCAATACCTCCACACGAACAAATTACATCACGGTCGGTTCCGGAGTAGTAGCCCCGGTCGCCAACTTCGTGGGAACTCCCACCTCCGGCACCGCACCGCTGGCCGTGCAGTTCATTGACAACTCAACGAACTTCCCGACATCATGGAGCTGGAGTTTCGGGGACGGGAGTTCCAGTACACTCCAGTTTCCCTCTCACACGTACACAATCGATGGCACTTATACCGTGACACTAACTGTGACAAACTCAGGGGGTAGCAATGCCCTCACACGAACGAATTACATCACGGTCGGTTCCGGAGTAGTGGCCCCGGTCGCCAACTTCGTGGGAACTCCCACCTCCGGCGCCGCACCGCTGACCGTGCAGTTCATTGACAACTCAACGAACTTTCCAACATCATGGAACTGGAATTTCGGGGACGGGAATTCCAGTACAGTCCAGTTTCCCTCTCACACGTACACAATCGATGGCACTTATACTGTGGCACTAACTGTGACAAACTCTGGGGGTAGCAATACCCTCACACGGACGAATTACATCACGGTCGGTTCCGGAGTAGTAGCCCCGGTCGCCTCCTTCACCGGCTCGCCGACCGCTGGCACCGCACCATTAACCGTCACATTCACAGACAGCTCGACCAACACACCGACCAGTTGGAACTGGAATTTCGGGGACGGGAATTCCAGTACTCTCCAGAACCCCTCTCACACGTACTCAAGCACCGGTACTTACACGGTTTCGCTGACTGCGATCAACTCTGCAGGAAGCAATACCTCCACACGAACAAATTACATCACGGTCGGTTCCGGAGTAGTAGCCCCGGTCGCAGCCTTCACGGGCTCTCCCACATCAGGTGCAGCCCCGTTAACCGTCATATTCACGGACAGTTCTACGAACACGCCGACATCATGGAGCTGGAATTTCGGGGATAGTTCGTCAGTGAATGCCACGCAGCGGAACCCGATTCACACTTATGCCAGCACCGGTACCTACACGGTTTCACTGACCGCAACCAACGCGGCTGGTAGCAATACCTCCACGCGACCGAGTTACATCACGGTCAGTTCCGGAGTAGTAGCCCCGGTCGCCAACTTCGTGGGAACTCCCACCTCCGGCACCGCACCGCTTGCTGTGCAATTCACTGACAACTCGACCAGCTCGCCGACAAGCTGGAACTGGAATTTCGGGGACGGGAATTCCAGTATACTCCAGAACCCCACTCACATTTACACAAGCGTTGGAACTTACACGGTTTCACTAACGGCGACGAACGCAGCTGGGTCGAATACCACGACAGTGACGAATTATATAACGGTCTCTCACGGTACTGAACCGGGTCCGGTCCTTGAATGGCAGAAGCAACTGCAGGGTAATATTAACCAGATTGCGATGTCCGATGATGGTTCCCGTGTCATAGTAGCATCCGACAATGGTAACATCACTGCTTTCAATCAGAATGGAGAACAATTATGGCAATATAATATCGGAGGATCAGCCTCGACTGTATCGATATCTCCCGATGGATCACGTACCGCTGCCGGTTCTTCGGAGTCAGGAATATTCTTCTTTGATCAATCAGGCCATCTGCTCTGGAATTATCCGACACCATCGATAACAAGAATTTCACTTTCTAAGGATGTATCCACTATAGGAGCTGCCTATAATAATCAAGGTATTTATATTCTTGATAATCAAGGAAATCTCATCAATTCCACTTCAACGAACTCTGGCTATGTCTGGGATGTTACCATATCCTCCGATGGTTCCAGAATCGTTATCGGAACCGGGGTTGGGAATATCTGTGTATTTGACAGGTCCGGGAGATTACTCTGGGAAAATAATACCGGAGATAGTGTAAGAGATGTTTATCTCTCCGATGATGGATCCCAGATAGCGGCAGCTGCAGGTTATTATCAACCTGGTAAAGTCTACCTGTTTGATATCTCCGGCAATTTACTGTGGCGGAATGATGTTCCTCAACATCCGGTGGCCGTAACAATCTCACCAGACAAATCAACTGTCTCTGCGACTTTGGTGGGAGGTGAAATTTTTATGTTTGCAGGAAGCGGTACTCTACAGTGGTATGATTTACTGGATCCCAATCGTTTATATCCGGACCAGTCTGATGTAAGCTATAAAATTTTGGAGTCTTCAGACAGCCGCAGGATATTCACCGCGGTAGACAAGAACCTTTACCTGTATACAAACGAGGGTGCACGTGTATGGAGATTCTCTCCGGAAAATATGGGATCTGAATATATCGCGGACATTGCTATCTCGTCAGATGGATCAAAAGTTGTTGCAGCGACACGCTCGTTTTACAGCGACGGTTTGGGTTCGATTCTCTTTCTCTCGACAAACCCCATTAGTCCCATTGTCAGATTTACCGCAGATCCTACGAGCGGACTTGTCCCACTGACCGTGCAGTTCACGGACAGCTCGACCAACTCACCAACCAGCTGGATCTGGAATTTCGGTGATGTGAGTACCAGCACTGAAAAGAACCCTTCACATACTTACACCAGCGCCGGTACTTACACCGTGGCACTAACTGCATCCAACTCGGCGGGCAGCAATGTTTGCACAAAGACGAACTACATCACGGTGAATGCTGCATCGGGTGTTGATAATGTAGGGGTGTATCGCGGTGGAGTGTTCTATCGCAACGGTGCTGACGCGGTTGTGTATGGTCTATCAACTGATACCCCGGTAATCGGTGACTGGAACGGAGATCACATATCAGAGGTCGGCGTGTATCGCGATGGTGTGTTCTATCGCAACGGTGCTGACGCGGTTGTGTATGGTCTCTCAACTGACACACCGGTAATCGGCGACTGGAACGGAGATGGCATGTCTGAAGTTGGTGTGTACCGTGGAGGAGTGTTCTATCGCAACGGTGCTGACGCGGTTGTGTATGGCATATCAACTGATACACCTATAATCGGAGACTGGAACGGAGATGGCATGTCTGAAGTAGGCGTGTATCGCGGCGGTGTGTTCTATCGCAACGGTGCTGATGCGATTGTGTATGGCATATCAACCGATACGCCCGTAATTGGCGACTGGAACGGAGATGGCATGTCTGAGGTGGGTGTGTACCGCGATGGTGTGTTCTACCGCAACGGTGCTGACGCGATAGTGTATGGTCTCTCAACTGATACGCCGGTAATCGGCAAGTGGACCTGAACTGAAAAATAAGAGATGTAAGGGAAAATCTTCACAACTATTTTTGGGGTATAGTCGCAATCGAATAACGACCCCTCATTTTCCCGCAATGCGATAATTCGCTTTACTGCACTCTTCCGGGAATGAACGGTTCCAGGTGAACGGCAACCACTGAGCAGGATGCGGGGGGCAGAGTGTGTTGGTGCGAAGCGGGGCTTTGCTGCGCTGGAGTGGGAAGAGGCACTCGAAACCCGTTTGTTTCCGGAGAGTTCCGGGCGGCTGGCAAGTGCGGAGGATGTGCCCGGATTGCCGGGATGGGGGGTGGGTGCTGTTGGTAGGGAAGAGGCGCTCCCGGATATTTTTTGCTGGAGTTTTTAAAAGCCACGTCTTTTTGGATACGCAGGATTAATATTTTCCGGATGCTTATATTCCCGCATTGCGATGAGCACTAAAGCGAGAGTTACGGAA
>Ga0247842_10000905_pt1 | contig 55517 bp, 50 predicted proteins | sample LaCruzMarch2015__3_FD_192411 | JGI IMG/M metagenome (GOLD analysis project Ga0247842, IMG submission 192411) | Freshwater microbial communities from meromictic Lake La Cruz, Castile-La Mancha, Spain - LaCruzMarch2015_19m | ecosystem: Environmental > Aquatic > Freshwater > Lake | place: Spain... | reverse complement strand
TACTACTGATATTCTAACGGCGATTGATAATGCCGCTGGCAGCATTACCGCTGTTTCAACAACTACAGTTTCAAGCGGCGTTGCCACATTCACGGGCATGAAATATACGGTTAATGCCGACCAAGAAGCAGTTCAATTCACCTTTACTGATGATTCAATTGGCGGTGTTAATATAAGTACTCCCGTAACTTCTGCTTCTACGACCGCTGATGTTGTGGCGACCAAACTTCTTGTTACCACCCAACCGGCAAGTATTATTAGTGGCGTCTCAATGGTTCAACCGGTTGTTAAATATGTAGATGCGGACAATAAAGTGGATACCGCAATTACAACTTCTGATACTGTTGCAATTACAGAGGGATCAGATGGTAGCTTGACGGGCACGACAACTGTTTCTGCTGCAGCCGGTGAAGTTAATTTTGCTGGATTGCTATATTTTGTAGCTGCTGATGAAGAAAGCGTTACTTTTGTCTTTACCGATAATGCTGCCGGTGGTGGTGCCGTAGACTTCAGTGGTTCTCCAGTAAATGCTGCGACTACAACTGCCGATGTTCTAGCGACTGCTCTTGCGATCAATACTCAACCTTCAAGTATTATTAGTGGTGTATCAATGACAGTCCTAGTGGTTCATTATACTAATGCTCAGGGAAAAATTGATACCCATGTTGATGCTGATGTCTTAACGGCAACCGATAATGCTGCTGGTAATATTACCGCTAGTTCAACTGCTACAGCCTCAAACGGTGTTGCTACTTTTACTGGCATGATCTATACAGCTTTTGCTGATGCTGAAGATGTTCAACTCATCTTTACAGATGATGTAGCAGGCGCAGGCTTAGTAAATCTCAGTGCTACTCCAGCGACAAGTGCTTCTACGACGGCTGATGTTGTGGCAACTCAATTAGTTGTCACTACTCCGCCAGCTGGTGCAGTTGATGCGGTAGCCTTGACAACTCAACCAGCCATTCAAGCTCGAGATGCTAATGGAACGCTTGATACGGGTGCTACCGCAGAAGTGATTACAGCTACCACAGACACTGCTAATGTTTCAGTGTCAGGCACAACAACAGCAACCATGACTTCAGGTATTGCCACATTTTCAGGACTTAAAGCCAATGTTGATGGCACCTTTACTGATGGTGCTACGATTACGCTTTCCTTTAACGATGATGGAGACATTCTCGGCGTCAATATGGCAACAACAACTGCGACAACTTCCTTGGGCGTAGTTGCGACTCAATTAGTCTTAACTACCAGCCCGAGCGGCGCTGTTGATTTAGTCAACTTGACCACTCAACCAGTTGTTAAAGCTTACGATGCTCACAATAATACCGACGCCGGCGTTAACGGAGAAGTCATTACAGCTACTTCAACAACTTCTAATGTTTCGTTAGTCGGTAATACGACTGGTACTATGGTTTCAGGTATTGCCACTTTTTCAGGACTTCAAGCGAGTATAGATGGTGCTTTTACCGATGGATCTGAAATCACTCTTTCTTTTGACGATGATGGAGATATCGGTGGCGCCAATATGTCAGCTGTTACCGCAACCACCTCCTTGGGAGTAGTTGCGACAAAACTAGCAATAACTACTGCTCCAAGTGGCGCTAATGACTTAGTAAACTTAACAGGCCAGCCAGTAGTTAAGGCCTACGATGCTCATGATAATACCGACGCTGGTGTTACGGGAGAAGTCATTACAGCCTCAATTACAACTACAGATGTTTCAGCTGTTGGCAATACAACCAGTACGATGGCCTCAGGTATTGCCACTTTCTCGGGACTTCAAGCAAGCATAGACGGCACCTTTACTGACGGATCTGCGATCACTTTCTCATTCAATGATGACGGAGGCATTGGTGGCGTTGATATGGCAGCTGTTACCGCAACTACCTCCTTGGGAGTAGTTGCGACTCAATTAGCAATTACTACAGCCCCAAGCGGTGCAGTTGATGCCGTAGCTCTAACCACTCAACCAGTTGTTAAGGCCTACGATGCTCACAGTAATACTGATACTGGTGTCAGTACAGAAACAATTACAGCCACGACTGATACATCCAATGTTTCAGTCTCTGGTACAACAACAGCAACCATGACTTCAGGTATCGCTACATTTTCAGGACTTAAAGCCAATGTTGACGGAACATTTACTGATGGTGCCTCAATGACCTTGTCTTTCAACGATGATGGAGATATTGGTGGTGTTAATATGGCAGCTGTTACCTCAACTACCCCATTGGATGTTGTTGCTACTCAACTAGCAATCACTACTAGTCCAAGCGGCGCAGCTGACTTAGTCAACTTAACGGGCCAACCAGTCATTAAAGCTTATGATGCCCATAGCAACACCGATACTGGTATCAGCTCAGAAACAATTACCGCTACCTCAACAACCGCTAATACCTCATTAGTTGGCAATACGACCAGTACAATGACTTTGGGTATTGCTACTTTCTCAGGACTTAAAGCGAGTGTTGACGGCACATTTACCGATGATGCGTCAATTACCTTATCCTTTGATGATGATGGGGCTTTGGGTACTGCCGGAAATATGTCAGCCGTTACAACAACAACCCCATTAGATGTGGTTGCGACAAAATTAGTTGTCTCTGATGTTTCTTCTGCGGCAGCTTCCCCAAATGTCAGATTTGCCGATAGTATCTCAGTAACAGTCACGGCAAAAGATGTTCACAGCAACACCGATCCTGATGATGTCAGCACTATCTCTATTGCTATCGCTGACTCAACGGGCGATGTATTAACTCTTACTTCTAGCACTAGCACTTTAGTGGCTGGAACTAAGGCGTTAACAACAGTCCAAATTCCAGCAGCCAACTTGACAGCGACTACTCCGGACGAAGATACTTTAAGCTTGACAGCTTCTGACACAGGTGTTGGTTCAACCTTAACAACTTCAACGGCCGATACGACTCTTGCTATAAACTTTATAGTTTCTGTATTGTCGGTTAGCTGTACAACCACTCCGGCAGCAAATACTCCCGTAGATGTAACAGTAGCTTCTGTTGATGCCAACAGTAACATTGATACTGCTTATACTGGTTCTGTCTGGATGGATGCATCATCAACCGCACAGGCCTGGCTTAGTAATGGCAGGCATACTTTTGTCTCGGGTGACAACGGAAGTTATCTCTTCAACGACATGATTAAATTCACAACTGCTGAAGGAGGGGTTAGTGTAACAGGAACAGATAATGCCAGTCCGACCATTACAGGGTCCCAGACAGGTATTACAGTTTCAGCCAGTGCTCCTAGTGTTTTATCTCAAACACCATTAGATAACGCGACGGGTACCGCTATTACAGTTTCGCCGACCGTTACCTTCTCTGAGGCGATGGATTCGTCAACTGTAAACACAAACACAGTCCAATTAAGAGCCTCATCTACAGATGCGATAATTAACTCAGTGGTTACTTATAACACTAGTACCTATATTGCTACCATTGATCCAGTTGCGAGCTTGGATAATAATACGCAATACTACATCTGGGTTTCAGGAGCCACAGACGCTGCAGGCAACACAATGACGGCCTACACAACAAAAGCAAGCCAAGAATTTACGACAGTCGCTCAAGGAGATGGATCATTAGCCGTTACTAGTATTACTACTAAAGAATCTTATGCCGCTGTTGCTGGTGGATGGCCAGATGGCGTTGCTTCAACAACCGATGGTTGGTCATGGACATTTAATGTTACGGTACCGACATCAGAAACGACCTTCAAAATGAAGTTCGATAATTGGACAAGTGGAAGCAATACCATTGCTGTGACTGACAATATGCGTTTCTATTCAGCTCAATCGTCAAATGCAAGCACAACTGGTAGCGCAATTGGTATTACAGCGGCTAGCACACTTAGTAGCGGCATGACATTAAACAGCGATTCTGATGCCTCAACAATTGGCAGACAAATCACAGTAACGGTTGAAGCGAAAGTGCCAACGGGTTCATCGAGCGGATCATATTCTACCAGTTACGGCATTACATCATCATAATCAAAAAGATTTCAGGGAGGGGGTAGGTTTCCTACCCTCTCTCACTCACATATATCAATTTGCTTAAACAAATATTATGGTAAAAAAAGTTTTGTATGTTTTTGGCTTGATGCTTTTGACATCTTTTTTGGTTATTGATATTGCTAATGCGTCTGAAGCATCAGGCACTTTATCGCCTACACTTGAAACTGGTATAAGCGGAACATTAATAGCAGCTCCTGCGATTTCTCCTGCGGCTGGTACTTATACATCAACTCAAAGCGTTACCTTAACCGCAGCCGGGACAACAGGCATTTGCTATACGGCTGATAGCACTACACCAGTTTGTAGCGCCTTGGGAACTACTTGTACCACAGGTACTCTTTACGCTTCAGCTATTTCGGTTTCTTCTAGCCAGACAATTACTGCGATATCTTGTTATTCTAACAACAGACAATCTTCAACTGCGTCTGCTGTTTATACCATCAGCACTAGTAGTAGCAGTGGTGGCGGTGGCGGCGGAGTTCCTGCTCAAGCAATGCCTTCAACGACCAACGGCTCGGTTATTGCCACAGCTTCGTTAGGTGGAGAGACTTCTTTAACTGGTAGCAATGGCACTAAAGCGACTGTCAAGATAGAAAAAGACACTCTCACGGCATCTACGGCTGTTGCTATTGAATCTGTCGCTCAAACATCAAGCGCTGCATCAGGTATGGTTGCTGGCATTGGGACTGGACAGACAATTGTTGGTAATTTATACAATTATACAGCAACAGTTGGCTCAACAAACTTAACGACATTCACCAAGGCGGTAACGATAACCATGACTTATACGGATGCCCAAATTCAAGGACTTGATGAAAATAGTCTTAAAATATATTACTGGGATACAACTACTTCAAAATGGATAGCGCTGTCATGTACAATTGATAAAACTACCAATACTATTACCGCAACAACAACTCATTTCACTTATTTTACCGTCATTGGCGGCGCTACTGGATCAAGTACTCCAGATGCAAATACTGCCGTACCCGATAGTCATCTTGTTGATGGCGATATTGTCAGAGCATCCGACGCTCCCGGTATGGAAAAGTTTGATGTGTATATCGTAAAACTGATCAATGGCAAGAAATATCGAAGATTAGTTTTGAGCCCGCATGTCTTTGATAGTTATCAACATCTCAAATGGGGGAATATAAAGATTATTACCAATGCAGAAATGCTCACTTACACTATTTCTGATTTGGTAAGATGCAATGATGTTGCAAAAAAGGTTAATGACCCCAAGGTTTATAGACTTTACCCAGACGGAGATACGGGCGCTAAACGCTGGATGAATATGTCAGCAAGCGTTTTCTCTTCAAAATATGATTGGGATGCAATTTATATCATTAATCAAGTTGATAGAGATGCCTACACAACCGGAACTGACCTGACCTCATAAAAAACAAATCAAGCAAATAAAAAAAAGACCCTGCTCAAGGCGGGGTCTTTTATGTGTATTTATTATTTTACTTGTTTTTCAATCCATTCGTAATTTCTTTTTAGCCCTTCTTCCAAGTTGATTTTTGGTGGCGCCCAGCCCAAAACCTTCTTTGCCAATTTGTTGTCTGAATTTCTACCCCTAACCCCTTGAGGTTTATTAAGAAGATGTTTTTTTGTGATTGTTTTTTTGGCAATCTTGGCAATAATATCAGCAAATTCATCAATAGACACCAATCTGCTTGATCCTATATTTAATGGCTGATCAAAGTTGGAATTCATTAAATCATAGATTGCTTTTAGGCAATCATCGATGTAGCAAAAAGATCGTGTTTGTTTTCCATCTCCCCAAATTTCAATTGTGTCTTTTGTTTTTGCCAGAGCAATTTTTCGGCAAAGAGCAGCTGGCGCTTTTTCTCTTCCGTCTTCGTAAGTTCCTTCCTCGCCAAAAATATTATGGAATCTGGCAATTCTTACTTTATAGAATTCTTTATAAGAGGCATAAAGCCGTTCAGAGAATAATTTTTCCCAACCATATTCATTGTCAGGATCTCCTGGATAAGCGTCTTTTTCTTTTAGGGCAGTAACTTTCGGATTCTTTTGTTTCCCAATAGGATAAACACAAGCAGAAGAAGAATAAAAAACTTTTTTAACTTTATTTTGTTTGCATGCTTCTGCCATATTGGCATTAATCATTACATTGTCATACAAAACATCAGAAGTGTGAAATGTAATAAAACCAATACCGCCCATATTGGCTGCTAAATTATAGACTTCATCAATTCCTTGAGTTGCCTTAAGGCAGTTTTTGGTATCCCGCAAATCAATCTTTAAAAATTCGTCGGCTTCATTCTTTGGAGAATATTCCGGGTATTTTATATCAGCGCCTCTTACCCAGTAACCCTTTTTCTTAAGAAAACGGACCAAGTGGTGACCGATAAAACCACCGGCACCTGTTACTAAAACTTTTTTCTTTGTTGCCATAAAATCAAAAAAAACACAAATATAATATAACTAAGAAACCAGCGCGTTTGTGATTAAATGGAGAATAATGCCTTGCCATTCTTCAGCGTGCGGAGTGATGCGCTCATGAACGAGTGGGGGAATAATCACGCAGGCATCAGCAAGCTTTTTTGTTTCTCCACCATCGCGACTAACTACACCGACAATTTTAGCTCCAAGTTTTTTAGCATAACGCATCGCCAAGACCAAGTTTTGGGAAGTTGTTTGACTGCCACCTCCAACAGACAAAATAATCAACGCGTCATTTTTATTAAAATGAGAACACTGGAGCCACTTGATAAATATGTATTCAAAACCATTGTCATTTGTCCAAGCTGTCAACTCTGCAACATTATCAGTGGGCGTATAACTTTCAATTCCGCAAATTTTTCTAAAATCATTTACGGCATGAGAAGCATTTGCCGAAGAACCGCCAATTCCCAAAATGAAAAGCCTGCCCTTCTTCTCTCTGATTTTTCCCAGAACATCAATTATCTCAACAATTTTTTCTCTATCAATAAGTTCTATAATTACCCTTACCTCCTTTAGATATCTATCGATATTTTTTTTTTGCTTATTTATCATAGATTTGCTACTACAGTTTATATCCGGCTGCTTTTGCGTCTTCGTAAAACATTTTAACAGTTTCAAGAGAATATTCGTTTAGATCTTTGCCAATTCTATCAAATCTTCCTATTATTTCAGGGAAAACTGTAATAATGTCACACTTAGCCTGTGCTGCTAAAAATACATCAAGTGGTTGCCTGGGACTGGCCCAGAGAAGCTCGGCTTTGGGAAGTTTTGATAAAAGTTTTGCAGCTACTTTCATTACTGGAATTGGATTTACTCCAGTATCAGCGATTCTGCCGGCAAATATAGAAACAATGCTTGGTGTTTTGGGGTTCAATGCCCCAATAATCTTCTTAACTTGTCCCAACGTCATTACGGCAGTTACATTGACCTTAATATTGTCATAGGAAAGTTTTTTGACTAAGGCGAACGACGACTTTCCTTTAGTGTTAGTTATTGGGATTTTTATATAGACATTTTTTCCCCATGAAGCAATTTCTCTGGCTTGTCTTTCCATTTCACTGAAGTCATCGGAAAATACCTCAAAGGAGATCGGTTTGGTTTTAACAAATCTTAAGATGTCTTTAGCGAATTTTTTATAATCCGTAATACCGGATTTTCTCATTAATGATGGATTAGTTGTGAACCCTTTTACTAAGGGAATCTTTGCTTGTTTCAAAATATCGTCCTTACAAGCACCATCAGAGAAAATTTTAATTTTAGGTATCTTTATTTTATTTTTCATACTAATTTATGAAATAAATTAAGACTTATTAATTATCAGAAATATTTCTTTATAAGAAGAAACTTTAAAATCCGCATTAATATCTTTATTGTGACGAGTTCTCCAAAAAATAGTTTTGACACCAACTTTCTTACCAGCCTCAATATCTTTCCAATTATCTCCGATGATAAAAGATTTTTTTAAATCTATGTGCCATTTTTTTGACATATCTTTTATCATTCCAGGCTTGGGCTTTCTGCACGAACAATCATCTTTATCATCATGTGGACAGGTTGCGATCTCGTTAACTAATAGATTTTCCATAATTGCACTGTGCATTTTTTTAAGCTCGCTCGCTTTCATTAATTTTCTTCCTATATCTGGCTGATTAGTTACAATGATTGTTAAAAAACCAAGACTTTTAGCTTTTTGTAAGAATTTTTTAATTCCTCTTTTAAGCTTAAAATCATTAAATACTCTAGGAGAAAAATAGTTATTATCTCTAAAAACCAAATCATTAACAATTCCATCTCTATCTAAAAAAATTGCTCTAATGTTTTTCATAGACTAACAATTTTTTTAACTTTGCTTGATCGATAAATTGCTTCAACAACTTGATTTGCCTTGAGTCCGTCATTGCCGTCGCCAACCATTTTATCTTTTTTTAAAATTGCTGATCGGAAATTTTTCCATTCTTCTTGCCAACTTAGATCTTTTTCAAATTCAAATTCTTGGATTTTTGGAATGCCAAAACCTGGATTTCTTTCACCAAAGATTAGTTTTTCTTTTCCATAGCTTCCACCCAATCCTTCAATTTGCAAGAAACCTTTTTTGCCGAAAATCTCAAAAGAAAAAACATTTTTCCAATTGGTCCAACTAACATGAAATTCCACGGTTACGTCGTTATTTTTCATAATCACGAAACCATTGTCTTCAACCTTCATATCCCAGAATTTAGTTTCCATGACACCAAAAACTTCTTTAATTTCTCCAGCAAACCATCTTGCAAGATCAATCACATGCACGCCTTGGTCCAAAAGTTCTCCGCCGCCGGAAATATTTTTGTCTGCTCTCCATTCCTTTTCCATTCCCAATCTTCCACCATGACCATAGCATGCCCTGATGAAAATTATCTTTCCGATTTTATCTTGATCAACAATTTCTTTTGCTTTCCAAATTGCCGGGTGGAAACGATGATTAAAACCAACCTTAACTAAACATTTATTTTGTTTAGCTATTATTAGGATTTTCTTTGACTCACGGACATTTCTTCCAAATGGTTTTTCGCAGAGAATATGTTTTTTTTGTTTCAGAGCTTCAATTGCTATTGGCGCAATCCATTTATTGGGCACAGCGATAATAATAGCATCAATACCGTCCATCTTAACCATTTTTTGCCACTTGTCTAGCGCTTGGCACTGATATTTCCTTGAAAACTCTATCGTTTTATTTTTTTCAATATCAGCGACAGCAACAACTACATCTTTTCCAACTTCTTTTATAGTTTGTGCACGTTTATTGCCAATGAGTCCAGCGCCAATGATTCCTATATTCATGTTTTAATTTCTTTAAAAATTTTATTGTCTATTCTTTTCAGCGTGTATTTTGTAGTCTTATTAATTTGATCTATGTCCTTCTTGCTCCACTTTTTCCAATTATCCCAAGGAGCACTTATAAGCTTGCCGGTAAGATTATGTGATTTTTCCGAGGCCAAGAATAACACTAATTCGGCAACTAATTCAGGAGGCGTACCGCCAGTTTTTTTTCTTTCCTGAGCTTTTTTAAATTCTTCTTCGCCTGCAGATTTTCTTTGTTGCAAAACCTCTTTTAACATATTTGTATTTATTCCTCCCGGAGCGATGGCATTAACATAGATATTATATTTTTTCACCTCATCAGCTAGAATCTCAGAAAATTTTACAATGCCAATTTTAGAAACAGCATAGGCAGAAAAATGTGGCCTGGAAAACGTTGCGCCCCCTCCTGAAAAATTGATAATCCTACCACCCTTCCTTTTTATCATTAAAGGCAAGACGGCTTTACAAAAATTAGCGGTTCCAAATAAATTAATTTTAATGTTATTAGTCCAATCATCTAAATTGGCATCAATGAAAAGGCCGATCGGTCCTTGTATTCCGGCGGCATTTACCAGAACATCAATTTTTTTGAATTTTATTGCAATTTCGCTCACGGCTTTTTTTATTTGGGAAGGATTACGAACGTCTATTTTTATACCGATAGATCCATTTCCTATTTTTTTAACCAAAGCGTCAATTCTCTTTTTATCAACATCAATAATAATTACTTTTGCGCCTTCTTTAGCAAAAAGCAATGCGATAACACTTCCTATGCCGCCTGTTCCTCCTGTAATTACAGCTACTTTATTCTTTAAATTCGTAGAATTATTTTTAAGTAAAATCATAAGTTTATTTTTTTGAAATGTTTTTTATGCCAATACCGTAATAATCAAAAGATAATTTCTTAAGCGTTTCAATGTCTAGAAAATTTCTTGTGTCAATAATGATTGCTTTTTTCATGATTTTTTTTATTTTAACAAAATCTATGTTTTTAAATTCTGGCCAGTCTGTCATTAATATCAATACATCTGCACCATTAGCAACTTCGTACGGATTTTTTAAAATCTTTAAACTCTTAACCGAATGAATTTTTTCGCTAATCATTGGATCAAAGGCACTAACATTAGCATTTTTGCTGATTAGTTTTTTTGCTATTTCCAGAGCTACTGATCGTCTCAAAGTATTAGTACCAGCTTTGTAGGTGAGACCGAGTAGGCCAATATTTAATCTGGAGAGAGAAGGAAAAATGTCATTAATTTTCTTAAATAACATTTTTTTTCTATTCTTGTTAATTTTTAACACAGCACTTACAAGGTCGGTCTTAATTTCAAGTTTTTTTCCAAAACTTTTTAATACTTGAATATCTCGACCGAGCGTTCCTCCAGAAAAACCTAATCCTGGACTCAAAAAAGCACGTTTCCCAATTCGACCATCACTTTTCATTCCTTCTATTACTTTTCTAATATCAACACTCAGAACCTCAGATAGATTTGCTAGTTCGTTAATGAAACTAATAGAAGTAGCTAAATATGCATTAATAGCATGCTTTGTCATTTCAGCACTTTCTAGATCCATATATATTTTTGGCGCTCTCGTGAAAGAAAATAATTCTTCTGCTTTTTGTTTTGTGTTGTGTTTTTCTAAACCAACAATAATCCTTTCCGGGTTAATAAACCCTTTTAGTGCCTCGCCCAATCTAAGATTTTCGGGACTATAAATAACATCGAAAGATAATTTTTTGTTTTTGTTCAAAATAATTTTTTTTAGTTCTCTTGAAGTGCCAACGGGTATTTGACTCATAATCACCAATGTAAATTTTTTAGGAGCATATTTAGCAATCAAATCGCATGCTTTATGAATGGGTGATAAATCCAGTCTATCGTTACTGTCTACTGGAGTATCAAAAGCTATCAATATAAAATCAACACTAGATATTGCTTGTTGAAAAGAATTTGTTAAAACAAGGGTGCCTTTTTTAATATTTTTATTAAGCAATTCTTCTAATCCGGGTTCTTGAATTGGCGCTTTTTTGTTCTTTAAGCCTTCTAATATTTTTTGATCAAAATCGGTACCGATGACATTGCGTCCGGCATCGGCGAGAGAAGAGGCAACTACGCAACCGAGATGCCAGAGGCCGATTATTCCAATCTTCTTTTTGCGAGTTATCATATTTTATTTTTAATTTTTCCGAAATTAGCTAACACTTTTGTTCCCTCAAAATCAAAACAATACTTCATTTCTCGTAACCCTATTTTTTCCATTGTGTCTATAAAATTTTTATGTTTTTTTTCTACATAAAAGATGAAAAATCCACCGCCACCAGCGCCAGAAATTTTTCCACCCAGCGCGCCATTTTCTTTAGCGATATCATATATCTTATCAAATCTAGGATTAGACATTTTTGTGGATATTTTCTTTTTGTACTGCCAGTGCTTATCAAATAAAACACCGACATCAGTGATGTTGCCACTTTCAGCCGCCTTAAGGATTTTATAACCGATTTCTTTTATATAGTGCATACTTTCTATAACATTTTTTTGTTCTTGTTTAGCTCCATGGGTTTGTTCGGCAAGAATTACATTGGCATCTCTTGAGGTATTGGTGTAAAACATTAAAATATTCTTATTTAAATTTTCAATAGTTTCATCAGAGAGTTTAGCTGATCTGACTTTTACTTTACCCTTTTTATCAATATCTAAAACCGTTAATCCTCCAAAAGTTGCTATGTATTGGTCTTGTTTGCCTATGGGTCTTTTTAAGATGTCAATTTCTAATTTACAAGCTTTTTCAGCTAGTTGTTTGCGCGAGATATTTTGTTTTTTCAGGGCGTGAAGAGCATTTAATAATCCAACAGCATAACAACTTGAAGAGCCTAGGCCGGTACCTCCAGGAATATCAGCCATAGAAGCGATATCTATATTATTTTTGATATACATCATGCGGAGCGCCTCTCTGGCGATATCATGCTTAATCAAATCAAGACTTTCAACTGTTTCTGAATTGTCATATTTAATTCTAATTAAATCGTCGGCTGCCGGTTGATTAATGTTAATAAACATATACTTATTAATGCCAGCAGAAAAAATAAAACCGCCATATTTTGAATAATAGGCTGGTAAATCAGTACCTCCTCCCCCTAAAGTAAACCTAAATGGTGTGCGAGTAATAATCATATTTTTTGTGCCTTACTATAAAGCTCGGGCGTGTCAATTGGTATTAAATCTTGTCTAAAAACATATCCATAAATAGGAATATGTTTTTTGAGTAGTGTTGGAAAAATATCTTTTCCAAAATCAGAAAAATCTTTGGGCAAATGGCTTATGATTTTTGGGCTAAATATGTAAATTCCTGTATTAACTAAATCGCTTTTTATCTCTTTTGAATCTGGTTTTTCAATAAAATTCTTAATGCGCTTATTCTTATCCAAAACCGCAATACCACTTTTCCAAATCTCACTTTTTTTGTGATAAAAACCAATTGTAGCAATGCTCTTTTTCTTTTTGTGAAAAGCAATAAATTTTTCTAAATTATAACCATAGGGATAGAAACTATCACCGTAGATTACTAAGAAATTTTTTTTCCAATTATCTTTTTTGTATTTATCAATTATTTTTTTTGTTCCGCCAGCAGTTCCTAAAATTTCTTTTTCGTATGAATATTTTATTTTAATACCCAATTTTTTACCATTGCCGAAGTAGTCTTCAATAGCTTTGGGAAGATAATGAAGGTTGATGTAAATATTGCAAACCTTGAATTTCTTAAGCCAGAGAATGTTATGTTCAAGAACAATTTCATTACCAATTCTTAGCATTGGTTTAGGAATATTTTCTGTAATTTTTTTTAATCTAGTGCTTTTACCGGCGGCCAAAACGATAGCTTTTATAGTTTGTAAATTGTATTTAGTTTCCGTTTTTTGATTTTTGTTTTCCATTTTGCGATTCACGATTTGCGATTTACGATTAACGAATCACAGTATATTACCTTTTTTAATTTCTTCTCTAATATATTCAATCATCTCCCAAAGACCTGTTTCAATATTGGTTTTTGGTTTCCAGCCAACTTTTTTAGCCAACGAAATATCTGCTAACGTTTCTTGAGCTTCGCCAGGAAGATTCGGTTTGAAAGTCGGTTTTATCTTAATATTTAAAAGCTTACCAATCAGGTGATAAATTTCTAAAACTGAATAATTTTCTCCGCTTCCTATATTAAAAACCTTATTATCGGTTCGCCTATCTTTGAGGCATAAGAGGTGAAAGTCATTTATGTCATCAACATAAACAAAATCTCTTTTCTTTTTGCCATTACCGTAGATAACTGGCGCTTTCCCTTTTAATAATCTAATGATAAAAGCGCTCATTACCGGAGGAATGGTTCTGCGATAATCTTGACGAGGGCCATAAACGCAGAAATAGCGCAAAGCAGTTGATGGAAGATTAAAGTATCTTTGATAGGCTTTAGCGAAAAACATTGACGACAATTTACTAATAGCATAAAAACTTTCTGGCGCCTCTTCTGTTTCTGGAGTAGGGTAAACATTGCTTCCTTCATAAATTGCTGACGATTCTGCATAGATAACTTTTTTGACTTTTGATTTTCTTGCTGCCTCAAAAACATTAACAGTTCCCGCAACATTGATATCTGAAGTTTCATGAGGATCGTTTTGACAATCTGCGATACAATTTTTTGCTGCTAAATGGAAAACAAAATCAACGTCTCTAAATATGGGATAGATTTTTTTTGATCGGATATCTAATTTGTAAAAATCAACACCTTTGGGAATTTGCTCTTTAACACCATAACTTAAATTATCAATGCCAACAATTTGATGGCCTTCTTTGATTAAGCGATTGCCGAGATTACTACCAATGAATCCGGCAACACCAGTAATTAATATTTTCATTTTAATATTGCCAATCTTTTTTATAATTACGACCTTGAAATAAACGTTTAAAGAATCCTAATGCCCACGCAAAATGCATGCAAGGGAAAATAATAAGTAATTTAGGAAAAAGAGGAGCGTGGTTATTTTTTATTGCCAGCCAAGATGAAAAAACGATATTTACCAACGCGTAACCTATCAAAATTGTACCTAAGATTTTAAGAAAGAGCAATGTTATTACCGATAGAAATATAAGCAGAATAATGGTTGCAAGAAATCCTGGAGGAATAAGTTGTCTTAGGCGCAACTTTCCATGTTTGTAAAAATTTCCTGCCCTAGACCCACCATAACGAAAATAAAGTTTCCACAAATCTTTAAAATTATCCCGAGGAGAATAATAGGCAACAATATCTTTATTCAAATAAACACTTCCGCCCGCCATTCTTATGCGATGATTTATGTCCGAATCTTCACTAATTATTCCTGATTTTTCATCAAAAAGTCCTATTTTTTCAAAAATACTTTTTTTAAAACAACCAAGATAAGCACTATCCACAAAACCACTTTTTTTTCCCAGACGAAACTGAGCATTACCTACGCCAAATGGGTGTGACATAGCTAATCCTATGGCTTGTTGTGTCTCTTTTGTTGCCAAGGGTTTCTGGATGCCCCCAACATTATCAGCTCCGGTTTCAAGTAAGGTTGTTACGCACTTGCGAATATAGTTTTTAGGAATAATTGTTCTTGCGTCTATCCTCATAACAATTCCTCCAGTAGCTTTTTTGATACCAATATTTAGCGCAGGGAACCTCCCCTTTTTATAATTATCAAAAACTTTAATATTTGCCTTAGGATTTTTTTTGATAAGTATTGCAACTTGCACGCGAGTTTTATCTTGACTCATGCCATCTATAACTAGAATCTCTATTTTGTCTGGTGGATATGATTGAGACAATATTTTTTCCATGCAGTTTCCAATATACCTCTCTTCGTTTCTAATTGGCATTATAACTGAGACCAAAGGCAATGGATTTTGCTTTTTATTATTCTTCATTTTGAGAATTTCTTATTTGATTTAGTAACCACACCTTTTTAAGAAGCGGTTCTAAAATAAAAGATGGAGTTGCGATCAATGCGATTGCTGGAATTTGTAGAAAGATTCTAAATGGTTGATTTAATAAATAAATAAAAGTCTTATAGAATTCTTTTTTCTTTCCGACCACCAAATAAGCAATGGCAAGTTTGAATTCCATTTTTTTAATTATTTTTTTTACTTGGTTACTGTCAAATTTTCCTTTGGGAATTTGCGGAAGGATTTTTTTCAAAATTTCTATTGCATTTTCTTTCACCATCCATTGATTTTCTAATCTAGTAATACTATCTCTTCTAACCTCAACTTTGACTAAATCCTTATTGACATATCCAAACAAGAAATCATTGACAGCTATTTTTAAAAACATTTCCCAGTCCTCTGAATAATATCGTCTTTCGCTTAACGACTTAACTGCACTATTCCAAAGTTCTCGAGAAATCATAATCGTACTCAGATTTAGAAAAACAGAATCCAATAAATTCTTTAAAATATCTCCTGAATAGTATCGACATTTTTTTCTAAAAAATTTATTGGGTCTATCAGCGTAGAAATGCAACATATCACAATAGACAATTTTGTATTTCGGATTGGCAATCAAAAACTTAATCTCTTGCTCTACTTTCTCGGGCAGATAAATATCGTCGGCATCTAAAAAAGTAATATATTCTCCTTTGCTTTTGCCAACAGCATAGTTTCTTGCCTTTCCTTGGCCGCCATTTTCTTGATAAAGATAAATTATGCGCGGATCTTTATAAGATTTAATTATTTCAGCCGTATTATCAGTTGATCCATCATTAATAACAAAAATTTCTATATTTTTATATGTTTGATTAAGGGCGCTTTCTATCGCTCTTTTTATATACTTTTCAGCATTATAGGCTGGAATGACGATGGAAACGAGAGGATTTTTCATATTTTCACTGCTTTAAAAACTACATTTGTGCCTTCTCTGAATTTGGCAATGTCTGTCCTTAGACGGGGATTCATTATATTATAGGCCTCGTAACCGTATTTTCTCATATAATCCATTAACTCTTCTCTTTTGTATCCCAATAGCGGATAAGCTCCGGGAGCAATTTCGCAAATTATAGTTGGTCGATTAGCAGTCTCTTTAAAATAATTTTCAAGCCCCTTCAATACCGGAAGCTCAAATCCCTCAACGTCTATTTTGATTAAAGAAATTTTGTTTATTTTCTTTTCTTTAATATAATCGTCAAGCCGAATAAGTAAAACATCAATAGTTTCTTTGTCAATATTTTTGTTTAAAAGATTTTTAACAATAGTACTTCCGCCATCGTATGGCGGTTTGGCAAAATCCATTTTTACTAAACCTGGTTTTTCTCCCAAAGCGTATTGATTAGCGATTATTTTATATTCGGGATTAATTTTGGCTATTTTCTTTAAAAAATTAAAGATTTGAGGCGCTGGCTCAAAGCTATAAACCTGACCGTTTTTTCCAACAAGACTCGCTCCGATAGCTGTTAAATAACCAATATTTGCTCCGATATCGATAAAAATATCACCTTTTTTTAAAACCTTCTTCATAAATTCTACTAAAGGAATTTCATAACAATCGAAATATATCTGTTTTGTGTAAGAATTCCAGCCCAGATATTGGAAATCTACATTAAGAAACACGCCATGACATTTTTTTAAGGTATTGCCAGGTGGTCGAGAAGAAATCCACTGAGGAGAAATTCTTTTAAACCTGGTTTTAAAATACTTAAAAAACAAATAAGGGTTAATTGTTAATAAATAGCTTCCCTGACGAATTTTTTCAAAAATAGTCATGATCAAAGAATGAGAGATTTATATAATTCAACGATTTGATCTACTCGTTGATAATAAGTGTGTTCTTTCAAAACTTTTCTGGTTCCTGCTTCTTGGATTTTTTTTCTTTCTTTTTCGCAAGTTAAATAATGTTCAACCTTAGAGAACCATTCCTCAGGAGTTTTAGCCATAACTATTTCTTTGTTTGGTTCAAAAAGACGCCACATTGTTGGTATATAATCAGAAACTTGAAATCCGCCTGATGCAGGAATTTTGAATTCCCGCTCATTAGAGAATCCTTTAATACTTCCGTTTCCATAGTATTCGTGAAAATTAAGGCAAATTTTTGCTGAAGCATAAAGCATTCTTTCATTTTCAGGAGAAATGGCAACCCTTTTTCTATTGACAAAATCTGTTAACCAATCGATTTTAAGCTTTCGAGAAAAACCGCTCATTAATCTTAATGCTTTGTCGGTATTAGTCCATCCTGGACCATAGATTCTAACATCATATTTTTGACATAAGGGATACAGAACATTTCCAAAAATAACTTTTTTGGTTGGTAATTTATTACCAACAAAAGCTAAATCACATTTAAATTTTTTATCGGGTTTGGCGGGAAAAAAAATTTTAGTATCGGCAGCATGAGGTATAAAATAGCAGGGTTTATTAAAGATCTTTTCAAAGCTTTGCACTACTTCTGGGGCGTAATTGGTATAAAAAACATCAATCAATGATAGGTGTTTTTTCAAAAATTCTCTGCATTTTGCCTCTTGCTTAAATTCTGGCCCTACGCCGCAAAATATCTTTGTTCCTTGCTGGTGAATTTTTTTTAAAGAATTTTCTGTTATCGGTTTCTGGGCATCGTAAAAAATAAGAGAAAATAAGCCAATGATAAAAATATCTGGCTTAATTCTTTTCAAGCATTTTTCTAAGTCATCTCTTTCGGTTAAGGCGAAAAATTGATGACCTTTATCCAAAAAAGCGTTTTTATAACCATCATAAATCCAACGATCTGCTCCCATTCCAAAAGGAAAACTAACTTGAAATAAAATTTTCATATTTTTATTTATTTAAAACTATCTCTAATTCCTCTCAAGATAGAGGAAATTTTTGCTAGCCGATTATTTTCATATAAAACAATTTTTGCAAACATCTTAAAATAATTTAATATCGCTAAAAAAATCCAGCTGGGTTCCTGCCAGAAATAGGCGCGAATGATTTTTATGAGGTTTTTAATTCTATAGTAATAACGCCAAGGAGCATGATTATCAACAAGTACGGTTCTGCCGAAAAACTTATGCACTTCTCCTCCTCCGCCGGAACAAGTCATTAATGGTTGGCAGAAAAACAAAACCTTAAAGCCGTGTTTTCTTAATCTAAGACAGTATTCAAGGTCAACCCCCTCAATAAAAAAATCGTTACGAAAAGGGCCAACACATTCATAAGCCGAAAGCGACATTAGGCTTCCTGTTGTAACAATGGTTTTGGTTTCAATAAAATTCTTTCTTTCGTCTTTGCACTTCTTAAATAACTTGCCTGAATTTTTACTCCTTGCGTTTGAACCAATGATTCCTATTTGTTCTTTAAAAGGATATTCCCTATAAATTGATATTAAATTATCTACCATATCAGCATCAATTATAGTATCCTCATCTAATGTCAGGGCTTGAGAAAATTTTAACTCTTTAGCTCGAGACAGTCCTTGATTTAAAGCCTTAGCAATCCCCGCATTATAATTATTTTTAATAATTTCCAGCTTTCGAGATACTACAAAATTTTGAAGAAGCGGATCTATGGGAAAAAACGAGCCATTGTCCACCACTATGGTGTAAGCCACTTGATTAACTATCCGCTCAATTCTCTGATTAAGATTTTTATCTGGATTATGAGTTATCACGATAGCAGCAATTTTTTGCATAGAAAGATCGAATTGTTTCTTTTCGTGTCTTTGCATAAGAATATATTAAACTTTCCGTCTTAATTTAAAAGGAGAAATTCTTTTACTAATTAAGGTCATATTCTGAGTTAATGGAGGGCCAGAATATTCAACCAAGGTCATGGGTTGGATCTTGGGCGTAGTTATTTTAGCCAATTCATGCATACTTAATTTTTTGTCTCCACAAACATGAACTATTCCTGTCAATTTTTGCTTTATCACTTGTTTTATCGCTTTTGCTAAATCATCGGCAAATAAATAAGTTCCCCATCTGTCGACAAAAGCTTTGGGATAGGGCCATTTTTCTCGAAGGGCAAAATTTGTTCTAATAATCAACCAATTAAAACCATTGCCATAATACTGAACCACATTTTCTCCTGAAAATTTAGTGAGGCTATAAAAGTTTTTAGGGTAAGGCAAGTCGCTCTCAGAATAATTTCCTTTATTGCCATCAAAAACACAGGCCGTAGATATGTAAATAAAATAACATTTTTTATTCAGAGACAAAGAGGTTTTTAGCAAATCTCTTGTGCCTAAAACATTGACTTTCCAGGCGAGGTTTTTATTTTCTTCGCATTTTCTTATATCAGTTAAAGCCGCTAAATGGATTATGATATCTAGTTTCTGTTTTGAAATATAATTCAAAATACTCTTTGGATTAGTTATATCCATTTCTTGAATAGATGGTGTTAAAGCATCGGGATAAATTCTTACAAGCTCCTTGCCCAATCTGCCAGAAGCTCCAGTAATTAAAATTTTCATATTATTTATACCCATTTTTCTTTTTTTAATAAGGCAGTAATTTCATCAACATTTAGCATTCGGGTATTATTAGAAGCGTATTCTTTCAGCTCTCTTATTAATTGTGGCTTTTTCAATTTTCCATAAGGATAAACAATGTAATAATTTTTAGTTTCAACAACTCTTCGCATCTCTTCTTCTGAAACCAATACTTCGTGAATTTTTTCTCCGGGCCTAATTCCTATCTCTTTTATCGGATAATCTTTTCTTTTAGTTATTGCTTTTGCCATTGCCCTTGCCAAATCTATAACATGGCAAGCCGGCATTTTTTTAACAAATAACTGTCCGTTTTCGCCTTCTATAGTAGTTTTAAAAACTAACTCAATAGCTTCTTTTAGTCTCAATAAAAATCTTGTCATGTTAAATGAAGTCACAGGCAAAAATTCTCCTTTTTCTATTTTCTTTTTAAAAAAAGGAATAACGCTCCCTCTGCTTCCGATAATATTTCCATATCTTACACAAACAAATTTAGTTTTCCATTTTTCATTAACCAGGTTAAGCATTATTCTTTCTTGAACTGCCTTGGTCATACCCATGACATTGACTGGTTTTACTGCTTTATCTGTACTAATTGTTACAACCACTTCAACATTATTTTCTATTGCTGCTTGTCTAACATTTTCAGCACCAATAATATTTGTTTTTACAACTTCGAATGGATGAATCTCTCCCATTGGCACGTGTTTTAAAGCAGCGGCATGGTAGACAATGTCAATATCTTTCATTGCCTCAAAAATTCTTGGATATTCCCTAATATCTCCTAACATAAATTCTAAAATATCTCCGTAATGTTTAAATTCATCCCGTATGTGATATTGTTGGTCTTCGTCGTTACTAAAAACAGTAATTTTTTTTGGTTTAAATTTCACAAGTTCTGAGATAATACAATGGCCAAAACTGCCGCTTCCACCGGTTACTAAAATATTTTTATTTTTAAAGTATTTTGTCGGATTTGTTTTCATAAATTTTAATTTATTGAAGCAATTTTTCAATTTCATCAATGGTTATATAATCATTGGCGCAATTGATATAAGTTCTTGGAAAATGCAGAACTTCTATCAGATTCAGTTTTTTCAATAATTCGCCTATCATAATACAGAATTTTGATCTGGTTCTTGCTAAACCATATAAATATCTTTTGGAAAAGGCGAGAGATGATTTATAATAAACCGGCTCCCCGTATTTCAAAATATGATCTATTGCTGCGGCAGTTTTTTCGCAAGCATTACCTTTCTCATAATTTGAAAAATATTTATTTAATTCATGGCGATATTCTTTAGAACCTTTAAAAATAGACTTGGCATTAATATTGTTAACGCATGAGATAACTTCTGCTGAAGTTTTTAAGATCGGAACATAGTTTAACAACTTAAAATCTAAATCTTTCGGCATTTCCAAAGGAAGTAATCTAAAAGTCGGTTTTTTAATGAGAGAACTTTCAATTAATCCGAGACTATTCCATCCAAATACCACATCGACATTCTTTAGCCATACATCAATAGCATGACTTGATATTATCTTAATGTTTGGATGTAAATCTGCTATAGTTATGTTTTGTCCCGGATGAAGCCGGTAAATTAACTCAAAAGAATCTTTAAATTTTTCAGCAATCATATTTAATATTTGAATAATTTTTTTCTTTGATTGACCTGACAGAATTCTAAACTCTTTTGTAATAGAGGTTTTTTGTTTATATAATTTAAGTCCGGTAAAATTTTCGTTTTCTGGCAGGAAATCGTGCACATATAGTAACCATTTTTTATTCAAGGATAAGTTAAATTCAACTGATAAATCTTTTTTAGAAATACTACTTTTTTCAAAAAGAAAATCCAATCTCTGGTTGCCCGTAACAAAGATATACTTTTTATCTATTTTTGCGATTTTTTTTAATTTTTCTGCCCGAGATTTTCCCCAAACAGCGTGATAAAAATTATTAAGCGAAGTTAATTTTTGAAAAAGAAAAAATTCGTTTACAGGATTTGTTTTTTGCTCTTGATGTAAATTAAGAACCTTGATTTGGGAATTGCGCATTAAAAAGGGACGTAAGTCAACTTCTACTGCATTATCGTATAATGTGGGAAAAACAATGAGCTTTGGTCTGTATTTCAGCATCGAAGGATAATGAAAAATTAAGGAGCCTATCTTACAGGAAATTGAATATTTTTCCGAGAGCAATTTAGCTATTTTAACTGCTGATTTTAGTTCTCGATTAAGGAGAGTGAAAAAAATTAGCACATCGATTTTATTATTTGAACGCATATTGTTGTATTATACAGTAGCAAATTTGTTTCATTAATCGTGATTTTTGAAACCTGTTCTTTTTCTAAACAATCAATTATTTTATTTTTATTAATTTTCCTGACAGGGGGTTCATTAAGTTTCATTATGGCAACATCACCTTTTTTATAACGCCTGATTTTTTTAATAAATCAAATAATTTACTGACAATAAAAAGTTCCGTTTTTTGCATTGATTCGTGGGTTGCTCCTCCTACATGCGGTGTTAATATAAAATTTCTATTTTTTGTTAATTTTATCAACCTATTTAGATTATTTTTTCCTGTTTCATTTGTTATGACATCTAAGGCAATCCCCTTAAAAAAGTTGCTTTTAATTTTCTTAATGAGGTAATTTTCATCTAGTAATTCGTTCCGGGATACATTGATAAAGTATTTATTTTTGAGCAAATCTATATATTTTTTATCTAAAAACCGCGAATATTCCTCACTATACGAAGCGCATAATAATATAATCTTGCATTTTTTTATCATCTTGCCTAAGTTATTGATCTTTTTCGCTCCAAAACATGGTTTTACGTCACTGTTTATATCATAAAAAAATACATTTGCGCCAAAACTAGAAAAATATTTAGCTAAAATCTTACCCAATCTTCCAAAACCAATAATGCCCGCATTTTTGTTATAGATTTCATATCCTTTAAATCTGTCTCTTCCCCACTCTTTATTTTCAGTATTTAAGAAAGCATATTTATAGTTTCTAAGAAGCGATAAAGTCAAGCCAAGGGCATGCTCAGGAGTTGCTCGTATAAAAGATAAAAATTTATGTTCTCCTCTTAGAGAAACAAGAGTAATATTTCTATTTTTAAGTTCTTCTACATCAACATGGTTAAGGCCGGTAGTAGGGGAACAGATGAATTTTAATTTTGGAGCGAAGTTCAAAAATTCTTTACCAATAAAACAGTTTAATCTGATAAAAATAATTTCCTTATCTTGTATAAAAGAATGAATGTTTTTTTCATCAAAATAGACAACCTTTCCGATTTTTTTGAGAATACGAAGTGCCTGCGGTGAAAACCCCTTTTTTTCTAAAATTCCTATTTGCATAAAATTCTATGAACGAAGATTTAACTTACTGACTTTTTTATATATAAAAAAGCATACTAAGTAAGTCCCAGCTCCGATTGAAATAGAAAATAAAATATTTAAATTGTAAATCCAAGGATGAGATATTACAAAATACATCGCCAGGGCGGAAAGACAAACACCAATAAGGGTTGAAATGAGCTTAAAATTAATTGGATTAATTGGAGTAAAACGGCGAGTAAAATCTAAAAAAAGCAATAATAAAATAATATAAGTGATTACTGTAGCTATAGCCGCTCCATAAAAACTGTAGCGGGGAATTAAGATAATATTTGAAATTAAATTAACCATTGCTCCCCATAAAGCAATCCAGAGAAGTTTTTTCTGGTGGTTAGTGGCAAACAAAACTTGCTTAAATGGATTAGATAGAAAAACAAGTCCAGTCATGAAAATTAAAATTTGAAAAGCGGCAATGGAAGGGAAATAACTCGGGTCATAAACGAGATCAATGATTTTGGGCGCAAGAACCAGTCCTCCTATTACTATTGGGATAGCCAATAAAATCATTATTTCCATTTGATAATTCCAAATTTTTTGTAATTTTTCTTTTGATTCTTTAAAAGCAAGGCTTAGGGCAGGGAAGAAGCTTTCGGCAATTAAGACCATTGGAATAGAGGCGGCACTAGCAATCTTAGAGGCAGCATTATACCAGCCAGTTTGAGTAATCTGACCAGAGTATCCCATTATCACCGAATCAATATAACTATAAATTGTTCCAAAAACACCGGCTAAAGCTAATGGCCAGGACATTTTAAGAAATTTTTGCCAAATTGATTTTTGCCAAGAAAGCTTTAAAGGAAAGACTTTAAGATGAAAAAAAACTAAAATAAAAATTAAAGCAACCGCACTTGCGAACAGATAACTATAACTCAAATTTTCTACCGAAGGGGATTTAAAAAGAATAAAAAATCCAGCTCCGACTATCGCTAATGCCTGAAGAATCTGCGACCAGGAGCGATATTCCATCTGTTGGCGGGCGTGAAAAAAAGCATAAATGATTCCACTCAAACTACCTATTATTGTATAAATTGCTAAAATCCAAATTATTTTTCTAACAACCGGATCAGGAGTAATAAAAAAAGAACCAACTAAAATTAGAACCAAGGTTCCTAAATTTAAAAGAATTTTTAAAGAAAGGATAGAGGCAAATTCTTTTTCCTTTTCTTGTTCTCGGGCAAATTCGCGAGTGGTGATTGAGGATAAGCCTAAATCAGAAAAAATAGCGAATAAACCAACGAAAGCTAAGGCAAAGGTGAATTTTCCATACTCAGTTACTCCTAAAATTCGGGCAATGTAAATAAATAAAAAAAGCTTTGAAATTTTGGTCACTCCTTCAGCTAAAGCTAGCCAAAAAGTGTTTTTAAAAATAATCTGTTTTTGATTGAGATTGTTAAATAATATCTTTTTAATTTTTTCCATAATGGTTTTTTATGAAAATACTTTCTCCATGCTTTCTATTATGTATTTTGAGCGAGCGAAGATGGTATGGTCTTCTAAAACGTTAGTTTGCCAAGCCTGAGCTAAATTTTGGCACTCATTCGGATGGTCTAGGTAGTATCGAATCTTCTCTATCAGAGCAGAAGGGTTTACTAAATGATATTTTTTGTCTTCGCGCAGTTTGGTATCATATAAAATTGCATTCTTCCCATCCCTAAGATATGGTTTGACGGTCTCAACATAAGGCCTTGGAGCAATCAGACAAGTTAGGGGAGCTAATCCCACCTCACAATGCCTGAAGGAATCCCAAACTCTACCAGAAGGAGAAAGTGCCATTTGGGCTCGAGAAAGATTATACCAATATTCTTTTACGTTCATAAAACTATCCTGCGATTCCAATTTGAGAATTAAAGTATTAGAAAAATTCTTTCCTATAAGATCTGTTGTTTCTATTCTATCTGGTTGACATAAATCAGGTCTCGACCTTCCGCTATAAAAAATTGTTTTGTCTTTTGGAATCGTTTCAAATCTATAAGACTCAGGTCTTATTGGTACTGGAGCCAAAGGAAGAACTTTTTTTGTTTTGTATCCTAAATGTAAATCTTTTTTGAAGTACAAATCAAAATCTTTCTTTTGTAGAAACCCACGAAACATATTTTTTCTTTTTTCTTTTTCACTCGCTCCATAAAGCTTTTCGTGATCATAAAAATCAATCATGGCGATAGGAATATCTTTTGCCCTTGCCTTTTTAACTACTGTCTCGATAATTTTTTTATTGGCCGAGATAGAGATTAAGATCGCATCAACCTGTGATAATACATTATCTAATCCTCTTTGGGTTACAACTGTTCCTTCAGGAGTTCCATAACAGGATGGATATGCGCATTGCTCAGGAATATGTTTTGAAAAAAAACGATGGTTATATTTCCCTAATATGAAAGTTTGTTCTTTGCCCAATATCTTGGGAATATCTCCGTACATCTGGAGTTCGCCGCTATAAAATAAGGGCAACTTAAAACCGTATTTTACAAATCTGGCAAGGCGTCTCAAAAAAAATTCATTAGATGGCACAAGTTGCTCTATAGGAATAATAAGGATTTTTTTAATTTTCATACTTCTGATTTAATATTTTAAAGTGTCCTAAAAACATTGTTCCAGATTTTCATACCGGCTATAAAATTATCCATAGAAGAAGCATTTGTTTCATTGGTTAGACTAAGCGGATTTTCTTCTAGTTCTTCAACAATTTCCAAAAAGCAATCTTTATAACTTTGGCAGGTTAATTTCAGTTCTTTTAATCTATCAACAAATTCATCCGACATTTCCATACCGAATCTTTCTTTATCAAAATCATCCCAGAGATTATGAATGTTTCTTTCCTGTCTGACTAAAGGAAAGCCAAAGTGAATATATTGACCTAAATGATCAGCAATCCTTTTTACGATATAACTTGCCCAAATGTCATCGTATCTTCCAATATAAGGACTCAAAAAATAAGCCGGGATTATTTCTCTGTAAAGGGCTGTATTTTGGGAATTAAAAGGCGACCAAGTACCAATATCCAAACATATCCCCTTGTTATATTTTTTAGACTCTCTTTTTACTTTAATTGGCAAGTTCATCCTGGTTAGAGCGTCGATATCGGGATCATCAAGCCAAAGCCCGGCATTAACCACAATCTTTCCTTTTCTCTCTTCTTTTTTAACTTTAGTTTTAAGCCAGCGCCTATTCAAAGGAAATCCTCGGGGATAAAAAGGAAGATTCTTTTCTTCTTCTAACATTTGGCAAACGTTAAACCACCCTGAAAAAGAGTTTAGAGAAATAAATTTTTCTTCCCTGCCAACAATACTGTGATAACCTATAAAGTCATGGTCTTTTGTCACAAGATTATCGTCATCGATAGTGATAATCACTTCGGAATTTAAATGATAAGCTTTTAGCAATCCGATGTTTCTTCTCTGGATTGAATTAAAAGGCAAATGATCGCGAAGCTCGGGAAAATCTTTTAAAAAGTTTAGTTGGCTTCTGACATCATAGTAAAGGATTTCGTAGCCATATCTTTTTTGAAGGTTTTTGCAAAATGGAGTTACTTCTGGAGGCGTTTTTTTATCTCCAATAATAATAAAATTTAGGTTTTGATGCCCAAACTTTTTGGCATTTTGACAATAATCTTCCAGCAATGTAGGTTTGTGAATTGTCGTGGTAACGATTGAAATCGCCATAATTTTTTTATTTCTTTTTTATCGAAAGATTGTCAGCAATATTTCTCTATTTGTTATTTTGGTAACCTGGCACCTCAGGAAGTCTAAAATTCTCGAATTTTTCGGATATTCTTTTAGAAATATAAGTTACATCAAGTTGAAAATTCAATCTATCGAATCTATTAAAAGCTTCATCAACACCGAATAATTCATATCCGAAAGGAATAAGGATTTTTTCTATTTCAAAAAAGCTCAATTTTCTTTCATACATTTTATCAAAGAGAATTTCCATTTCTATAATATCAATTATATTCTTTCTTAAGGCGTCTTTCCCTCCCAGCAAAACCTTGTCCTCGAATCCTTGAGTGTCAATTTTGAGCAAGCTTATTCTATCTATTTGATGTTTCTGAATATACCAATCAAGTGTTTTAATACCGGCCATATAAGAATCAATTAAGAAATCTGGTATATTTTTGTCATGCTCCTTTTCCCATTTCTTCCAAAGCCACTCTGTTATTTTTGATTCTACATTTAATCGATAAAAACTAGTCAGACCGGAATGAGCATAAGAATGCAGAGTAATTTTTTTATTTTTGTCCCCTAAGCCAAAATTATTTAAAAAGATATTTTTTTTATTACAAAATTGCTTTGACAATAACTTGAAAGATTCTTTTGCAGGCTCAAAGGAGTGTATTGTCGAATTGGGGAATATTTTTCTGAATCTTTCAATTGATTGTCCTCTATTTGCCCCAACGTCAAAAATAACCGGTTGCTGCACTTTGTCTAAAATAATCTGATAGGCACTGTCAAAACTGCACCAGAGTCGTCGTTTTTTCACATCATATCCCAAATATTTTACTAATTTTTTTACGGTTTCCCTAACGGTTTTCATATAAGAAAATGTAATCGCTCTTTTAAAGATTTTGTTTTTTAAATAAAAATTCGGCTAATTCAAAATCTAATATATTATCAATAGCAGTTGATTTTTCTGGTAGCATTATATAAGGTATAATTTTCTCACCGAAAATACTACCCTGAATTAGAGTCTTTCGTTTCGTCAAATAAATAGCTTCATTGCGTCTATAAATTTTTTCAGAATATTTCTGGCGTAACGTGCCCTCAATTTCTCTTTGGTAATAATCAACCAATTTTCCATTAATAATTTTTTTTATTTTTTGAGGTGGAATACCAATTTCGCAAATACTAATAATAGAAGTGGCATCGGGATTTATTTTGGCTAATTCTATCGCATTATCAATATCTTGGGCTGTTCTCAGTGGATTGGTTGGGTGAAGGGTTAAAATATAATCAAATCGGCAATTCTTATATTTTTCGGCAAAATCTAGGGCGTGTTTTAACACCGGTAAAGTTGGGGCAGTATCAGTAGCTAATTCCGCAGGCCTCATAAAAGGAATCTCAGCTCCATAGCTTTTAGCTATTTCTGCTATTTCTTTATCGTCGGTTGAAACTAAAAAATAATTTAGAAATTTGCTTTCTTTTGCGGCTTTAATTGTATAATAAATAAGCGGTTTTTCTGCCAAAAGTTTAATATTTTTTTTAGGAATACCCTTGGATTTCCCGCGAGCAGTGATAACTCCTAAAATTTTTTTATTTTTGTACATAGGTTAATCGCAAAACTGTTTTTGGACATAAAGCTTAATTTTTGCCAAGGTTTTGGCGATTTTTGTGCTGGTCCCCTTTTTATAATAAATATAACTTTTTTTATATTTCCCGTGTTTTAACTGCTTTTCTATCGCTTTTTCGATTTCCAACTCATCGTAATCTACGTCTAAGACATTATCTGTTTTTAATCTTTTATTCTGTCTTGTTCCGATATTAACCACTGGAATCCCGAAATAGGAACTTTCTTTAATTCCGGCAGAAGAATTTCCCACCAAACAAACGGTTTTTTTTAACAAACCAATAAATTTTTCTGGTGGCAGGTATTTTATAAAATGTATATTCTTAGGATTATTATTTTCCCTGAATACTCTTATGCCTTTGGCAATTTCATCGGTTCCGGCATCTATATTGGGCCAAAACCAAATAGCCTGCATTTTTAAGGAACTGACGGCCATTAAGGTTTTCTCAAGGTGTTTTCTGTTTTTGCCAACCTCGCTGGTTACAGGATGTTGCATCACTAATAAATATGGTTTTTTAAGATCAATAAAACTACCCAACCCAACAGAGTTAATGTACTTATTTGATGGCGGGGCAATGTTTTCTTCGAGATATTCCACACCAGGACAGCCGAAATTAAAAACATAATTGGGGTTTTCTCCCATTGAAAGAATTCTTCTTTTCGACTCTTCATTAGTCGCAAAATGAATGTGGGCTAATTTTGTTACGGCGTGCCTTATGCTTTCATCTATATTGCCGGTTACATCTCCCCCTTCAATATGAGCGAGGGGAATATTTAGAAAAGTAGAGGCTATGGCTACTGCCAATATTTCATAACGGTCGCCCCTGATAACAACCATATCGGGTTTTAGATTATCGAAAATTGTAGTAAATTCCAAAATACCAACGCCTGTTGTTTTGGCCATAGCCAGAGAATTGCCGCCTTCTAAAGTCATTAATGCGCTGGCATTCGGCTTGAAGCCATCCTTTTCCATGACCTGTAAGACATTGCCGTAATTAGATAAAATTGCCGATGCCCCAATTACAATTTGAAGCTCTACGTCATTTCTTTTTCGCAGCTCCTGAAGTATTAATTTACTCCGGCTGTAGTGAATTGGGGAGGTAATAACAAAACAAATTTTTCTTTTATTGACCATAATTTTTATTCAAGTATATTCCAAGTTATAGGGTCGTATTTTTTTAAATCATTTTTGATTTTTTTCCCTAGAACTTTCTCATAATTTTCTGAAGGAATACCTTTGGCATGAAGCTGAGGTCTCATAGCATAAACCATTTCTTTTTTTAAAATAACCCCCCTTTTTATATTTTTTCCTGCCATTAAAGATTTTCGGAAAATCGGTCTGAACACAGCTTCTCCATCTAGTAATATTTTATTTTTTTTACCATAATTCTCCAATTTAATTAATTTTTTATTTCGAATAGCCTTAGTCATTTTTTTAAACTCCTCAGGAGTCATTGAAACCTTATGATCAGCGCCCCATAAATCTCTGCTCAAGGAGAGATGCTTCTCTATTATCACAGCTCCCATATTCGCGGCCGCTATTGCTGATTCAAGGCTCAAGGAGTGGTCGGAAAAACCAACAGGGACATGGTATCTTCTTTTAAAAAATTCAATTGTTTTTAGATTTAACTCTTCGGACGGACAGGGATATTTTGAAACGCAATAAAGAAGAATCGCTCTGGCATTTCTCTTTTTCAAAAAAGCGATTGCCATATCTATTTCCTCTAATGTGCTCATGCCAGAAGAAATCACAATCGGTTTTTTTGTCTCGGCCATAAAATCAAGCATTGGAAAATCCAAAATATCTCCCGATCCTACTTTCCAAAAAGGGACATTGATTTTTTCCAATTTCTTGGCCGCTCCTCGGCTCATTGGCGTTGAAAAGAAAATAATCCCTAATTTTTCAGAGTAATGTTTCAATTCCTGCCAAAATTCCATGGGCGTAGCTCTGGTGTTTCTTTTTATCCAGTTATAGCGGTCAGAAGCTGAAAAATGTGGAGAAGTAATATTGATATCTAACTGTTCATCTTCTAAATTATGAGTTTGAAACTTAACTGCATCAGCTCCAGATTCTTTAGCTAATCTAATCAATTTTTTTGCGTTCTCTAAATAAACCTTAATTGGTTTTTCGTCTTTTGTTTGAATAAAATTCTTACCCAGTTCGGCGATAAGAAAAACTTCTTTATTGATTCTTTCCCAAATATTTTGTTTCGGCATTTTTGAAATGAGATTAATTCTTTACTCCTTCTTTTTATATTTCAAAATAAGATCCAAGGACTGGCTTTTAAAAAATTTTTTAAGAATTTCAGCATTTTCGTAAATACAGTGGCCACCGATACCGTCTTCTGGCGGATAAAGAACTGGTCGAACGACGTTCGTTTTTCTCAATTTTGTGTATCCCTCATTATAGGTTTTATTAAAATCAGTTACTACTTTTTCAAAGTCTATTCTGTATTTGTCACAGAGTTTTTTCATTTCGCCGTGCCAAGCTATACAGAGGCCGTAGTAGGAAGTGTCTAAAAGTTTGCCAATTTCAGTAGTGACTGATGGTATAAAAACTTTTGTTTTAATTCCTAAACTTTCTAAATGCCTTTTTGCAATCTCCCCGGCTTTTTTATTATCAACGCCAATATATTTAACAAAGTTTTTTATCCCTTTAAAAAGATTTGGATGCATTCCTCTAATTGGACTATGGACAATTTCTCGATAAGCTTGGGGCAAATCAGAAATAATCTTTTTAGTCGTGCCTGGCGCGATCGTGGAGTGAATGATTGTAAGTTTCGGTTTTATTTTTTTTATTTCTTTTTTTACTATTCCCACAAAATTTTTGCTCCAAGGAATACAAACATGCAAAATCTCTACTTCATTTAAATCGTCATCCCGATCCAAATCTTTTATTTTGGGATTTTGGTAAAACTTAGCAATAGCTTGACCCGTTTCACCATAACCCAATATTCCAATTTTAGGTTTATTTTTTTTCATAGTTTAGGCCCAATTTTTGATAGTTTTTTCTAGCTCCACCCAATGAATACTTATCGAGATTGGGATATTTTATGTAATTCATATGCCTAAGATACTATACTTAGGTTTGGCTTGTCAAACTTTTCGAAAAGAAGACCAAAAAAGGACAATAAGTGACAAGGCAAAAGAGAATCCTCCATAACTGGCCGCACCTAAAATTCTGACGACAAAAATCATTGAGAATAGTTTAGTAATCTGTGTTACCACTTCTGCGTAGGTCAGCCAAAAGGTATTCTTAAAAATAACTTGCTTCAGATGGATATTGCTAAACAAGAATTTTTTAATTCTTTGCATTGATTATTTCTTCAAAAAATTCCAAATATTCTTTTCCCATTTTTTGCCAAGTATTTGCAGCTTTGGCGGCATTGTTTGCCAAAACTTCTCTTTCTTTTTCTGGTAATGCCAAAAATTCTTTTATTTTTTCTGCTAAGTTGTAGGCATTTTCTGGCTCCACCGTTAGGCCCATTTTATGATCTTTGACTAAACGGCCCATCTCGGAAACATTACTAGCAATGACCGGTTTTTTATAAATTGCAGCCTCTTTTAAAAGAGGACCACTTCCGCCTGTATAAACTTTTCGGTACGGAAAAACGACAGCATCACTTGAGAAAAAATACAGAGGCACATCCTTGTCATCAACATACCCAAGTCTTAAAATAACTCTATCTTCTATTCCGAATTTCTTAATCAATAACCCAATGTCGTTCTCACCGTAATCAAATAATGAGCCGGCGATTATGAGCTTAAATTCTTCTTTTTTCAACAAAGAAACTGCTTCTAAAAGATATTCAATGCCCTTGTCTTTTCGGAGCATTCCAAAGAAAAGCAAAATGTCTTTTTCATAGTCTATGTCCAATTTTTCGCGAGCCTCTTTTTGGTCAAGAAATCTCTTGGGCTGATCGGCGCCATCATAGACAATTTTTATAGGAAAATCTTTTTTGAGACCAAGCTGTTTTTGAAGTTCTTCTTTATGAAATTCTCCTAGTACTGTAAATGCTTTAATTTTTTTAGGAATGGCGCTTTGCAAAATTCTTTTTTGAATCGTCTTATAAATTTTAAGAATAGATCCTCCTGCAAATTTAGAAAAAGAAAAATTTGCCGCCTGAACCATTAATACTAATGGTGGGATTTTTTTGGCACACAACTTAAGCAATATAGATAAAATACTATATTCAGTGTCCATTACAAAAACGATATCGAAGTCATTTTTCTTTATATATTTAATTGCTTGTCGGATAGCAGTAAAAGAATTTCTCAAATATCCATAAATATACAAAAGCGGTAATTTTTTCTTAATGCGATCAAATTTTTCAGAAGTATATCGGCCATGCTTAAATTCAAAAATTTTAAACAATGGTTTTTGGTCTAAATATTTTTCAAAATAAATTTTATTTGTAAAAAGAGTGACGTCAGCTCCGAGTCTGGCTAATTCTTGACAAACGTGGGTAGTATAAATACCGTAGTGACCTCTTTTGTCTCCAGTCGGTTGGATAAAAATAATTTTCATTTCAATTTTGCGATAATCAATGTATGCCAGCCTAATCTTTTTTCAAGCCAATGGAAAAAAGAATAAGGGAGATAACGAAAATACCAAACTTTTTTGTATTGGTATTTTTTATAATCTTTAATTACGTATGGGAAAATATGATCCTTGGATATGTTTATCATTTCAAAGTCTTTCATGAGATTCTGGACCTCTTTAAAAGAATAAATGTAGGTTACGGGCGAGCCTGTTTGAGCCTCTGAATATTTGGGAACCAAAGTTTTTGTTTTCCAAAATTGTCCCTTGCCATAACCCATGATAATCCAAAAAACCTTCCAGCACCATTTTGAATAAAGCATGATTCTAATTTCAGTTTCTGATTTACAATATTTTTTAATTTCTTCAAAAACTTTTTCTGGGTTTGGCGTGTGATGAATAACGCCAAACGAATAAATTAAATCGTATTTTTTGACAGGCAAAATATTGCTTAAATTCTCAATGTTGCCCTCATAAAATTTTGCTTCAAGGCCAAAAACCTTAAATCTTTTTTTAGCCAAATCAAGACTTTCTTTTGACAATTCAACGACAGTTAACTTTGCCCCCGCTCTGGCAAAATTAATTGAATCGGTGCCAATGCCACAACCCAGCTCAAGCACTTCTTTGCTCTTCCACTTATCAAACTGGGCGAATGTAGGAATGTGGGGTTCAACAAGGTATTTTCTTTTTTCAACTTCATCAAAATACTCTCTTGATCCAATCAATTTTTGAGAATGACGAATATTGCAGGGCCTGTCATTCCAATATTTTTTAACTTCCTCTATATGTCTCATATTTTCCTAGAGCATCGTAAATCACATTTTTTCCGAGTGGCTTATCTTGTAAAATTCTCCAGCAGTCAATAACGGTTGTTGGCCTATTAAAATAATTTTTGTTTATTTTAAGAAATTCTTTTTCAGGAGTAGTTATGATTACAACCGACGATGAGCCTATGCAAGTCTTTGCTGATTTTGCATAATCAATCTTTTTTCCAAAAACTTTTCTAGTGTTTTCCATAGCTAGCGGATCATAAACTGAAATTTTTGCTTTCTTTTTAAGCAATTCCTTCATGAGGAATATTGCGGCTGATTCTTCTATGACAGGAGTATCTGTTTTATAAGCAAGTCCTAAAATAGAAACGGTATTAGTTTTAGAATTCTTAAAAACTTCTTGAATTTTTTTAGTGATTAGTTCTATCTGAAGGCGATTAACGGCATCGGTTGCCTTAACCAATTTTGCGTCGTAAGCATATTTTTTTGCAAAAGCAACAAATGCCCGACCGTCACGCGGAAAACATGGCCCTCCAAAAGCGAGACCAGCTTTTAAATAATAGGGCGAAACTCTTTTGTCGGCTCCCAGAGCTCGACTGATTTTGTCTACTTCTGACCCAGAGATTCTGTCGCAAAGATTGCCGAGGGTATTAGCAAAACTAATTTTCATTGTCACATAGGCATTCAAACTAATCTTTGTTATTTCAGCCGAGATAATAGACATCCTGGCTATGTGCGGCTTGTTGTCGCAAATGGTTTTGTAAATTTTTTCCAGAATATTTCCGGCTTTCACGTCTGATTCACCAATCAAAACCATATCGGGGTTTAGACTGTTTTCTATAATACTTCCCAAGGCGATAAATTCTGGGTTGTAGCAAATACCAAAATCTTTATTAAGTTTTTTAGCTGAATATTTTTCTATTAAAGGAATGAGACTTGATGCTGTTGTTCCTGGAGAAACAGTAGAGGTGATCACAAAAAGATGATAATTTTTTTTGTCTTTTAAAAATGTTGCCAAAGGGACGAGAGCGTCTTTAAGAAACTTATTAGAAAAATGTCCATCTGGTTTTGATGGGGTTGGGACAATCAAAAAAGTAACATCAGATTCTTTAATAATTTTTTCAAAATCTTGAGTGGCGTGCAAATTCTTTTTTGATTTATCCATGAGGGCCTGAAGTTGCGGCTCAACTACAGGCGCCTTTCCTCTGTTAACTAAATCAACAGTTTTTTTGTCTATATCAAGGCCGATGACTTTATATCCTTTATATGCAGGACAGACAGCGGCACAAATTCCCAACTTACCGAGGCCAATAACAGACAAGCAAATTTGTTTTGACATGAAAATTATCTTAATTTAATTGAAAAGAGAATATATTCATTTAATGATCTTGTTTGGCGGCGAACGAAAAACTAAAAATGAAAAAAGTAAAACAACAATTTAAAATCTAAAATTTTTAATTTTGCATTGTAATTTTCCTGCCTGCCGGCAGGCAGGTCACTTTTCCATCTTCCGCCAAGGTTCTCCGACATTTTGTCGGGGGTTCTTCTCTTTAATTTTTATGTGGTATTTAGGCGTTTCTTTTCTTTTAAACTCTGTGTCATGAATTCTCTTCATAACTTTATTGACCAAAGTTTTTTTAAGTCCATATTGACTAATAATTTTAGATGGACTGACGAGTTTTATTTTATTTAAATAAATAATAGGATCAGCTTCGATGTAAGAAAATCCCAATTCTTTCTCATCGGTTTGATTTTCCCATAAATCGGCTGAGGGCGCTTTATTAATAATTTTTTCCGGTACTTTTAAGTATTGAGCTAATTGATAAACTTGAGCTTTCAAAAGACCAGCGATGGGAGCAATGTCACAGGCCTGATCACCAAACAGGGTAAAATATGCCAAATAGTATTCGCTCAAATTTTCTGTGCCGACAACCAGTCCACCCAATTTTCTGGCAAGGGCGTATTGGACAATCATTCTTTGGCGCGCCATCATGTTGCCCTTATCAACAACATCTAGTTTTATCTTTTTTTCTATTTCTTTAAATTGACCATCAACTGAGCTACCTATATTTATAGTCAAAATTTGTTTTTCAGGAAGCTTAAGAGAATTAGCAATCAAATTTCCATCATCGGCACTTTGCGCATTGTATGGCAAATTAATGGTATATAATTTTAGCCCAGCTTTATGACACAAAAATGCTGTTAGGGCGGAGTCAATGCCACCCGAGACCCCAAGAATGGCTATTTTCTTTTTTCTGCCAGAGAATTCTTTTTTCAAAAACAAAACAATCTCTTTTGAAACTTTTTGCGGATCAATTTGAAGAGAATAATTCATTACAAATATTTTTTTAAATATTCATGGGCTTCGGCAAGCCGCTCTTCTGTGCCAGTAGTAAACCAATGATGAACATTGGAATAGCAAGCGAGGCGCCGATTTTTTGCTAAGACTGGAAAAACATCTTTTTCTATAGAGAAAGAAGACTCACTAATTTCCTTAAAAATTGATGGATTCAAAATGTAAAAACCAGTATTGATGTACCCAGAAACAGGAGTTTCGGGCTTCTCTAAGAATTCTTCAATATAGCCACAACGGTGTTTGATTAATCCAAAATCTTGCGCATTTTCAACTTTATAGATAGCAATCGTATTTTCAATATTGCGGTTAATATGGCTTTCGACAAAGTCAAGCATATCCATTTCAGGGAAATCATCAACATTGAAAGCCAGGAAATCTTCTTTTAAATCTAATGAAGCATATTTCAGCGCTCCTCCTGTTCCGAGTTTTTCCGGTTCAACAACCCATTCGCAAGAATTGCCGTAGCGTCTTTTTACATGATCTATGATTTTATCAGCCATATGACCAAGGCTGAGCCGTATGTCTGAAAAACCGAAATTTTTAAGAATATCAATGTGATAATCTAAAATCGTTTTTTCGTGAACGGTTACTAATGGCTTTGGAATGTTCTTCGCAGACAAGGGAAGGCGAGTGCCTTTTCCTCCTGCCAGAATGAGGACCTTCATATTAATAAAAAACGCATTGTCATTTAAGGTAATTTTAACGCGGTTAACAAGTTATATAAAATTTTATAGACAAACACCTCTTAAAAGCTTAGACAGTGAATGCTTTTGGATTAATTTTACTGCCAGAAATGCGAGCTTATCCACATTTTGATCTGTGGATTACTTAGTAATTTTGTTTTTCTCTTTTTGAAAAAATCATTTTTACTGTTCGCAAAATTATCTCAATATCAAAAATCAAAGAATGATTCTTTACATAATAAAGATCGTATCGGGTTTTTTCTACGCTATCATCTACCGATCTTGCGTAAAAGGAATTGACCTGAGCCCAGCCAGTAACTCCGGGTCGAGCCATATTTCTCAAAGGATAAAAAGTGATTTCTTTTTCTAGGGTCTTAACAAACTCTGGTCGTTCAGGTCTAGGTCCAACAACTGACATTTCTCCTTTAAGGATATTTAAAAACTGAGGAAATTCATCTATATAATATTTTCTCAAAAATCTACCCAGACGAGTCACCCTCACATCGTTTTCTTCAGCCCAAAGAGGTCTTTCTCTTTCTGCGTCTTTAATCATTGTTCGGAGTTTATAGATTCTGAATTTTTTTCCGTGCCTACCAACCCTTGATTGAGTGAAAGTAATAGGAAAACCGTCTGAGAAAATATAAGCCAAAGAAATGAAAGGAAATAAAACAGCCAAAATTACACCTCCAAGCGTAGCTAGTGTTATATCAAAAATTCTTTTAAAGAATTCGTAACTTTTTTCTGTTGTTTTTGACTGAAGCCAAAAACGATTAATCATTTCTATGGGAATTTTTTGAGTAATCTGTTCATAAAAATCAGGGAAATAAATAAATTCAATATTAGAAGATGAGTGATAAAGTTCCTTTGCAAGTACGGGATTGCTTTCTGGATTCATGGCGACAATGATCTTATTGACAGAAGATGTTTCAAGTAAATTATTTAAACTTGAGAGTCCTTGGCGAAGATTTATGTGTTTTGGAACAAGGGAAATAATCGGATTTTCTTTAGAAGTGAGCACAAAATCAATTCGATATCCGAACTGAGGATTTTTTTCCAACAGATCAATAATTTCAAGCACTTCTTTGTTTATACCCACAAAGGCAATCTTGGTCATAAGGAAATTTGACTTAATTGCTAGGTAAAAAATCTGGCGCCATAAATAAAAAAGTATCCAAAAGAAAACCATTACAAAAAAGAGATTTCTCTTTGGGCTGATAGGTGATTGCAAAAGATAAAAAAATGCCACCGCAATAGCGCCATTTATTAAAGTAGCTTGAACAAGTTTTTTGAAAAAGACAGATTTGTTATTGATTAATTTTTTGTCATCAAGTCCTGTTATGTACAAGACCAAAAGCCATGGCAAAAAAATAATGCTAAAATATCTTAGATGAATTAGCAATATAGATCCGATATCTGAAGGTCCACGAACTAGGAGAGTTAAAAGCAAGGCGCAATAAAGCACCACCAAATCTCCGATAATCAAGAACAGGGTTTTGTGTTGTTTGATTAATTTTGCCATTGCTCTAATTCTAATGGTTTTTGTCAAAAATTCAACACTTAATTTAATTTTTTCTAAAAAACGATATTGTTTTGGTAGATTTTTTTGGTAAAATGATTTCATAGTAAATATTGAATTTTTATTTAAAAACAAAATATGTCTTTATCTGATCAGAAAAATCAATTAGGAAACCAAGGAATCACAAGGAAATTATATTACCTTATCTTGGGTGGACTAGGTCTCTGTCTTTTAACGCCGCTCATTATAAGCGCCTCAACATACTTTCCTTTTGTAGTGGGAAAAGCTCTCGCTTTTCAGATATTGGTTGAAATGGTATTTTTCCTTTACTTGCTCTTAAATCTATTTAGTAAAGATTATCGTCCCAAGTTTAGTGTTTTGAATTGGGCAATTCTTGCTTATTTTGGCATCGTTACAATATCGAGTATTTTTGGAATTGATAGGATATTTAGCTTCTGGACGAATTATGAGAGAATGGACGGACTTTTCAATCTTTATCATTTTGGGGCTTATGCTTTTCTACTCACTAATGTGTTGAGAAAAAAGAAAGATTGGCTTAACTTTCTTAGGTTTTTATTAGCATCCTTTATCTTAATAGATTTTCTGGGACTGCTTCAAAAGATAGGCTTGTCTTATTTGGCCCAATTTGGCGGAGACAGGGCTTTCTCAACGCTTGGTAATGCTACTTACATGGGAGTCCAAGCGGCCTTTCAATTCTTTCTGGCAGCTTTTTTGTTTTTTTCTGATAAGAATTTTTGGTGGCGTGTTTTTTACATATTCAATGGATTTTGTGGAGTTTTGGCGATTTTTATCAGCAAGACCCGCGGATCAATTCTATCTGTTTTTGTCGGAGTAATTATTTTCTTAATTCTTTCAAGTTTGTTCTCTAAGAAAAGAAAATTCTACATTGGTATTTTTGGAGGAATAGTAATTTCTATCGGACTGCTTGCGTTTATTTTTTCTCATCCAGATTGGAAAATTACGAAAATTTTACCGCAAAGACTTAATGTTTTTTCTAGCAGCCTTTCTCTTGAAACTCGCGGAGTGGTTTGGGATATTGCCTTAAGTGCGTGGAAAGACAAACCGATTATGGGTTGGGGAGTAGCTTCTCACGGATTTTTGTTTGCGCCATACTATAAACCCCAGACAGCTTCCTTTGAAGATGTTTGGTTTGATAAACCGCACAACAAGATTATTGAAGTTATGGTTGATTCGGGATTGGTTGGATTATGTGGATACCTATCGATCTTTAGTGTAGTTATATATGCTTTTTGGAAAAGACGAAATATTTTAGGGGAAAGCGCTTTTGCCTTAATATCCTTAGTTTTTGCTTATATTGTTGGGCTTTTGTTTTTGTTTGATTTTCAAGCTTCTTTTTTGTGGTGGTACACTATTTTGGGTTTTACCGGTTTTATCTTTATGAATGAAAAGCCAGAAAAAAAAGGGAAAGATCCTCAAGAATCTCTATGTTTAGTTATATTTATTATAGGTAGCTTGATTTTGGGTTTCTGTTTTATCAAAGGGAATGTTCGTCCCTTGATGGCAGCAAAACAGGGATTAGTTGCTCTCAAAATGGAATACTCGGGGCAAGGTGCTGAAAAAGTTTTGCCAATCTGTCGTTCGGCTCTGGATTTAAACACGTTTGGCAATCGGGAAATTTTATCTGAAATGTATAAGCCATTTGGCACAATTCGTTCAAAATCGGGCAAGGAAGCTCTTAAACCATACCTTGATTTTGTAATCAAAGAAGAAGAGAAAATCTACAAAGAGAGCCCTCATGATCTAAAAAACAGCCTAATTTTGGCGCAGCTTTATTTGACTGGTTATGAATTCGATCAAAACAATCTTGACCGAGCCGAAAATATTTATCTAAATTACTTAAAGAAAGCGCCAAATAAATTTGATAGCTATTATAGCTTGGCTTTAATATCTCTACAAAAACAGAAGTTTGAAGATGTTGGTGGTTACTTAGACAAAGCGATGATGCTTAATCTACACTACTATCGTTCTTTCTGGGAGGCAGCAAGAATTCATTTTATGGTGAAAGACTCTATTAATGGACGCTTGTTGTTGGCTAGAGCAATAAGTATATCTGGGTTTCCATGGACAAATCTTATTAGGGCTGATTTCTTAACCAAAGAAGATGCTCAGTGGTTCGTTGGTATTTTTGAAAGACTAGAAAAAGTTGAGGCCAATTGGGATTATCCACCCTTAAGCCTAGCTGGTCTTTATGGTAGTCTCAAAAACAATGATAAATTCGTATACTATCTCAAGGAGGCAGTTAAAATTAATCCTGAAATGAAAAAAGACATAGAGAATATGTTTAATATTAAACTTGATAATATGTAATAAAACCCAAAACCATGAGTCTTTTAGATAAAATTCTTCAAAAAAGAATCCAAAAGAAAATGAAAGATATGGGACTGGATCATGCCCAGCTCAATGTTGATATTTCAGGAATCACGGCAGCCGACATGATAAAAATGGAAAAGAAATTTAAGGAGTTTGTTTCAAAGCATCCAACTCTTCAAAAACTTCAACTTGATAACTTGCCTGCGTTATTAAAACACAAAGACGAACTTAAGGAGTTATTTGAAGAAAATAAAGAAGAAATCCAAGGACTTCTAAGCGAAATTCAGAAGGATAAAAAATAATTTACCTGCCTACCGGCAGGCAGGTGTTTTCTGTTAAATTTCCATAATTAAAATTGCCAAGAGTTTCAATGCCTAAAGTTAAAACCTGCAAACTTCTGCTCATTTTGGTGGTTTTTCTGAGCAGTCTTGTTTTATTTAATAAAGTTTTCGCTGAATGCCTTCAGGGGCAAATCAATATTAATCAAGCGCCAGCAGAGGACCTAGATAAAATTACTCAAATCGGTCCAGTAACGGCGGAAAAGATTATTGCAGAAAGAAATATAAAATTTTTTGAAAGTTTAGATGATTTGAGAAGAGTTAGTGGTATTGGAGAGGCAACATTAACTAAAATAAAACAAGAAGGATTGGCGTGTGTTAACTCTACGAGCTCTCCGCAAATTCCTCCAACAAGCACTTCTACTGATTCAACCGCTACGACAACTTCTGAAACAGGCTCAATCTCGACAGCAACTTCCACTTCTCAGACGAGCGGCAGTTCCGCTAATCAACGACCAGTAGTAGAAGCGGGCCAAGATGTTGTTACAAATGTTGGCGCGGTAATTCGCTTTGATGGCTCTCAATCATTTGATCCTGACAATGACCAACTGGTTTATATTTGGAGTTTCGGAGATGGGAATTCTAAGGAAGGAACGAGCATTGATCATTCTTATGAATTACCGGGTAAATACATAGTAAGTCTTGAAATTGGCGATGGAAAATCGACTAGTATTGATACGCTTATTGTTAATGTTTATCCCCAGGCGATTTTTATATCCGAGTTTTTACCTGATCCAACTGCAGAAGAAGAAAAAAATGAATGGCTTGAAATTGGTAATTTTTCCAATTATTTAGCTGATATTTCAGGTTGGGAAATTGCCGACGAAGGAACAAGCAGTCATCGTTTCGTTTTTCCCAAAAATACCTTTGTTTTGCCAAATACTTTTTTAGTGCTGCCAAGACCGCTTACGAAAATCACTTTAAATAACGACAAAGATAGCATTAGTCTTTTTTATCCTTCAGGACAATTAGCCGATGAAGTGAGTTATGAAAAACCTAAATCGGGAATGTCTGCGGCCAGAAAAGATGAAAAGTTTTTTTGGACACTTGTTCCAACTCCAGGATTTAACAATATTATTTACCTAGATGAGAAGAACACTAATAAAACAAGTATTCTTGATAAAAAAGTTGAGGATAACGCATTGTCTAATTCAAAAAATCAGGCAATTATTTCCGTTAGCACAGTTACCTCAAAAAAAGTTTCGTCTAAAATAATTTTAAACACAGATTTTAAAAAACAAGTTAATACTCCGACCATAACTGACATTGATAATATTTTTGAAATTAAAAAAGCATTGGCAAGCGGCAATGCCATTGATCTGCCGAAATCCGTTAGCGGTAAATTAGGAAAAAATGGCCAAGGCGGCATAGAATCGATAAACGATTCGGGAGTTTTTAAAAGGACTATTTTTCAAAGACCCCAGCTCATACTTTTTGTAAGCACGATTATCTCTTCTGTTATTTTTGCTTTTTGGGGCCTTGAAATAAAAAAACGATTTTTCAAATGAAAAGAATATTTTCAAAACCTAAGATCTTATTTATAGCCCTTTTTTTGGGCTTGGCTTTTAATTTTCTTCCATTTTTTGCCAGCGCAGCTAGCACTAAGTTTTTCGTTGATAGTTATTATGACTCTTTAAGTCGTGAAGAAATAACAGCGCAATCATATTATGAATCTGATAGAGCTTACTATTATATAGAGGATGATTACTTAGACATACTCTCTCTTGAGCAAAAAAATCAAATTAAAGAAATCATAAAAAAATTAGGGAAAAGCTTTGATCAAGAAATTTATCCAAAATTAACACAACTTCTTGGAGATATCTGGAATCCGGGAATTGATAATGATTCCAGAATTACCATTCTCTTTACTCAGCTGACTGATGGCGTAGGGGGATATTTTAATGCTGGGGACGAAATGACGCTCGCGCAAAATAGCGCTTCAAATGTAAGAGAGATGATATATCTAAGCACTGATTTTTTGCTCGATCAAGAAATCAAAAGTTATGTTGCTCACGAATTTCAACACTTGATTACCTATAATCAAAAAGAAAGAAATCAAAATAAAACCGAAGACGTTTGGCTTAACGAATTGAGAAGCGAATATGTTTCAACTTTTTTAGGATACGACACGGAGGATTATAATAATTCAAACCTAAAAGCGAGAATTGAGAAGTTTCTTCAGTATCCCTCAGACCCTCTAACTGAGTGGCGTGGAAGGCTTTACGATTATCTTCCGATAAATTTACTTGCGCAATATTTCGCAGATCATTATGGCAACGGTTTTTTTAGTCAATTGACGAGAAATGGCGAGGTTGGAATTGATAGTATTAATAATGCTCTCAGTACCGCCGGAGGAAATAATGATTTTACGGAAACTTTTGGAAATTGGATGATTAGTCTTTACTTAAACAATGCGCAGGAAGAAATTGAGTATGGTTTTCTAAATTATTTTCTTCGCAATCTTCATGTTCCTCCCACAGCCCAGTACGAGGTTTTTCCTGGTCTTGCAATTTTAAGATCTGGCCTCATAAAAGAATGGATGCCTTTATGGTATGAGATCACTGCCAAAAAAGATACCAATAACGAAGTTATTATTAGTTTTAATGGTAGTACTGCCAGAGGAGAGTTCAGAGCTAAAATTTTAAAAATAGATTCGGCGGGAAATTACTTCGCGTCCGATTGGAATTTTACAGATGGCAAAACGGGAGAAATTACGATGCATCGCTTAGGGGGCGATCTTAAAAAAATTGTTATCATGCCTTATTTAATTTATAATGGTCACTATCAAGATGAAACTTTAGATTATAACAATTTCAGCCTTTCGGTTACGAGCAATCAGGAAGCAGAATCGACGCCAACCTCAACGCTATCTGTCATTAATTCGTCCAATCAGACCCAATTATCTCTGATTCAAAACGGCGATCTTGTCAGGGCAAAAGGTGATTATAAAGTTTATATAATTAATGGTAATTACAGGCGCCATATTTTATCGGATAAAATTTTCAACTTTTATGGACACTTAAATTGGGCTTCGGTCAAAGAAATATCTTTAGCAGAATTAAACAGCTATCAGGAAAGTAATTTTGTAAGAGCTGATGGAGATAAAAAAGTTTATGAAATTGATGAGTCGGGACAAAAGCATTGGCTTAATATAACTGGAGAAGAATTTGTTTCTTCGGGAAGAGACTGGAAGAGTGTTTATGTTATTAATAATCAAGAGAGAGATTTTTATAAAATCGGAAACGAGATAGTAAATTAAATTTCTAATTTCTAATTTCAAATTTCCCTGCCTGCAGGCAGGCAGGTAATCAATTTAATGATTAAATTAAAACTATGAACATTCACATCAACACTACTGGCTTCGAAATGACTCCAGCCATCCAGAATTATTTAGACAAGAGACTTAAAAGCGTAAAAAAACTTGTCAGTTATGCCCCGGGGAAGCAGGAGATTTGGGTTGAACTTGAAAAAACAAGCCAGCACCACAATAAAGGAAACTATTTTGAATCAAGAATTGATATTGCTTTGAAAAACAGGACAATTCACGAAGAAGAAAGAGCAGAAAGTCTCTATGAAGCAATTGATAAAATGGAATCAAAGATTACAAGAGAATTAAAGCATTATAAAGATAAGTTTTCATCGAAAGAACTGAGACAAGCGAGAAAATGGAAACTCTTGACCCGTCTTTCGCCATTGTCTTTTATGAGAAATTTAAGGAAAAGAGACAGAGAAGAGGGAATGTAAGAAATAAATTTAAAGTTTAAAATTAAAAGTGAAAAATTGTAAAACTTTCTAATTACACATGTCGTTCTGACTTTATGTCGTGCGCACAGAGGAAGAATCTCGAGAAAAAATAATAAATAAAATGATTGGCATATGCCAATCATTTTTTATTTGAGCCATTGACTTTTATAAATAATTTTGATAGGATAATAGCGTTCTTTAAAAAAAAGGAGAGAAAAGATGGCAGAAGGAAGTCGATGGGGTGTTAAGGATCTAACCAAACAACTTATTCAGATTGGCGACAGATCTCTTTACTATATGGTAAGTGCCGGACTAGATGCTGCTCATGCAATTCTTAATCCGGATTTTATCAGAGAAAGTCAGCGCAAGGCGGGCGGTTCGATTCACAATCTAGTTACGAACGCCGATTTTAGATCTCAAAGTTTAATCTTGGAAAAATTGCGTTTTCCTCAAGCACTTTTCTTGGTAGAAGAGAAGACGGAAGAAAGTGATGCCGATGAACAAGTCTTAACACTTGAGAATTATACAATCATTTCGGATCGTGAATTGGTTTTTTGTGTTGATCCTCTTGATGGGACTGCTCAATATGCCAGAGATCTTTATGAATATTCGGTTTCAATCGGCGCCATGGAACATGGTGTCCATCAGTCAGGCGTGATTTATGCGCCAGAGACGAAAGGTGGATTCCTTGTTTTTGGTAAGCGCGGCAGAGGTGTTTTTTTGGCGAGGGGAAATCCAAGAAGGGTCAAAGCAACAAAGGTTGCAGAAGATAAAACAATAAAAGAATGTGTTGTCTTATACGGCATTGATATTCCTAAGAGCGTTCTTTTTTCCAGATTACTCAATAGATTAGCGACTAATTGTCAAACCGCCAATAGCATGGGTTCGTGCGCTTTGGGATTAGCGTTGGTTGCAAGTGGTTACGTAGATGGATTTGTTCAAGCACCTCAAATGCCCTGGGACTGGGCTGCTGGTTATCCTCTGGTTGAGGAAGCTGGCGGTAAAGTTCAATTCTATGAAATTATTGGTGGGAAAATCAATTTGCTCGATAAACCAGAAGCAAAGCATTACAGGCCTGATGCTAAAAGTTTGGGATTTATCGCTGGTAATCCAAAATTAGTTGATGAACTAACTCGATGGCTAACGGAAGACTACGGGAGGAAGCCGGATGATCGTTAAAGAAATAGTGCCATGGAGCACAGTCGGCGGATCAAGAATTTGCGCAAAAGAAAGAGATGCTAGCCTAACTGAAGTTTTCTTTATTAATCCATTGACCAGAGCAAGGCAAAGATTTGTTTTTTATGATCAGTCAGATTGGTCGGTAATTTTGCCGATTACGCCCGATGGCAAAGTAGTAACAGTTTGGCAGTATTACCAGGGAGTGAACAAAATTCTTCAGGTTTTGCCAGGAGGTAATCTCGATTTTGAGAAGGAAAAACCTGTTGATGTTGCAAGACGTGAACTGAGAGAAGAGGGTGGTTATCAAGTTGGAGAAGTAATCCATCTTGGAATTCTTCCTCTTTCGGTTCGACGATCGAGAACCCACTGCCATCTCTTTCTTGCGCTTGACTGCCAAAAGAGTAATTATAATGACGCAGATACTGCAGAAATTACAAAAACAGAACTTGTTCCTTTGGCGGAATGGATTAGAAGGGCATTGACAGTTATCGAAGAAGGTCCAGCGAGAGAAGCGACTTTTCTTGCCTTGCCTCATCTTATCAGGCGATTCCCTTCGCTTGATATCAATAAAATTCTTAAAGAGATATAAAAAAACAGGCCTGATCGTTTTAGACGACAGGCCTTTTTCTTTTTCAGAGATTCTTTAACGGTTTTGATTTCTAAGAACTATGATTCCTCCTAGGATGATTAATCCTCCGCCAATTGCAGTGGCAATAGTCGGTTTTTCAGCAAAGAATAGGAAACCATAAATTGTTCCAAACAAAGGTTCTGAATAGCCAATAATGCCTGCATGTTGAGCTTTGACTCTTTTCATGCCCTGAAAATGAAGGAAGGTTGCTATAATTCCGAAAAGTAAAGCAAAGGCACCGAACCAAAGAAAAGGAAGAGATAAGGTGATTTGCGGCGCAATGAAGGGTGCTAGAATTAAAGAACCCAATAACGACTGATAGAAAATGAGTGTCAGTGCAGACAGATCTCTAAGCAAATACTTATAGACAATGATTGATAACCCATACATCAATCCGGAACCAGTTCCGAAAAGAATGCCCAAAAGATCATTATGACTTAACGCTAATCCTTTGATACCCAGGATAATCAGACCAATAAAGGAAAGCAATAGCGCTATCCAGCTATTTTTTTCCATTCTTTCTTTGAGTAAGAAAGGAGCTAAGACTGCAACGAAAATCGGAGCAGTATAATGTACTAGAATAGCATTAGACATCGTGGTTAACTTGAAGGCAGTAAAGAAAAAAAAGTTATTACCTACAAAAACCGCTCCTAAGGCAAGAATCATTAACCAGTGTTTTTTGATGTTGAAACTTTCTTTGTTTTTAAGGAAAATGAAGCAGAAAATAAGAGCGACTATCAGAGCATTAAAGAAGAGAATGATCTCTGGTGACGCGCTTATCGATCTTACAAAAACACCGTAGAGGCTGAAAATCGCCATTGCTGCAATAATCAGTAATGATCCTTTGGAATTTTCGCTCAGTACTTGTTTCTGTCTTAGTCTCATCATTATTGTGCTCCTCGAGACTCAAAGTTTAAATTGGCTATTAGGGCAGCGATTTCCATTTCATCCCATTCAATAAAGATTCTTGATACTCCCGCTTCCAGTAATGCCTGAAGCACCGATGCCTTGTTATAAACAGGCATTCCAACAACAAGAGACCCAGCTGCTATACCTGCCGTAACTCCGCGCGGGGAATCTTCAAAAACTAGCTGTTGATCTGGATTTACTCCCATTCTTCTTGCTGTTTCAAGAAAAATATCCGGAGCGGGTTTATTATTTTTAACATCAATTTCCGTAATAATCTCGTTTCTTGTAAATAGCCCAGACAACCCTGATCTATCAAGAATAGGTTGAATTCTTGAAAAAGGCGTAGCTGTGCCGATTGCAACCCTAAAGTTATGCGCTCTTAACCATTCAAGAATTGCGAGGAATCCCGGTCGAGTAGTAAAAGAAAAATTTTTAAATAACCTTTCGTAATGGGCTCTTTTACTTTCAAGGATTTGAGATGCAACATCAGGATTGGTGGCGCCGGCTACATGGGCAATTTCTTCTGCAACTTTTTCATCCGGTCCGCCAATGAAATGAGGAATTTCTCTGAAACAATCATCTAGAGTTAGGCGCAATCCGACATCTTGAGCTGAAAGAATGTGGGCTTGGTGATGAATTGGCTCTAGGTTAACAACTGTTCCCTCAAGATCAAATGCGACTCCCTTAATGATCTTATCTTTTTCCATTTCTCCTCCCGATCGATTGTTTAGGTACTTTTGGCAATTCATTTGCCAAAAATCATCCTAATACAATATTCTCAAAAAGTCAAATTTTCTAATTATTTTTAAGAGATACATTGACTTTTATAAATAATTTTGATAGGATAGTAGCGTTCTTTAAAAAAGGAAAAAAAGGAGGGGAAAATGAGTCTTGTCGATGAGGCTGTAATGATTTTTGCTGAAGCATACGACAAAAGGACAGGAAAACTTTCTCAAGATCTAATTTCTAGACTCGAGAAAGGACTTGATGTCTGGAAAGAAGACAGAAGTAGATATATTCTTGTAACTGGAGGAGTTCATCATCCGTTCGAAAACAGAGTTATTACTCATGACATGAAAGATTGGTTGGCGAAACATGATGTTCCCGAAAAAATCATCTATGTAGCCGATGGGTCTTACGACACATGGACGAATTTTACTGATGCTGCTAGCATTATACAAGCAAGAAAATGGAAAAGGATTTTTCTTGTAAGCAATCTTGGGCACATAAAGCGAATTCGTCTAGTTGTAAAAATATTAAGGTTGTCAGATTATTGGATGAGAGACATTGATTTTGTTGAAAGAACTTCTGCTTATCTGAATAAGCAAGATATTAAGCACGAAATCGTGTCTTGGCTTTTGTTCTTTCTTGGTCTTTTCCCGTCAGTTAAAAAATTCATTTATACTAGGATTTTTCCCGAATATAGACACTTGAGAGTCTGCTAGTAGTAGCAGACTTTTTATATTAAAACTATTGACAATTTGATAAATAAGTATTATAATGGACAATGAAATCGTACTTTAACAAAAACAAGGAGGATACATGCGCTTTGTGCAACCAACCGTAGTAATGGTTTTTCACGCGAATTTTCGTCATTCTGAATGGCGCCTAGATGTTATGCAACAAGCGCTGTTTCGAGGTTGGTATAGGGAGCTTCTATCTGGTATTCAAGTTCCGACAGAACTTTCCTGTCAGGGCGAAGACGTTCTGTTCTTAGATGTTGCTGACAAGGGATCGCTAGCTGAGATTGCTAGAAATTCTTTGATCAGCGTGACGCCGGGTTTTCAAACTCACATGCTTGCAAGTTCTTTTCCGCACCTGAGGAAAACCCAAATCGAAGTTGCTCTCAGGATTTTGGCCAGATATATTCCACGAAAGAAGTTGAGTTGGATTCATTGCTGGCCAGAAATGGATGTAAGTTCTTGTGGGATTGCCGATTTCTCTGCTGTAGTTGGTTCTGAGGGGGGAATTCTAAGCCTCAAGGACCTTAACTGCAGCTATGAATATCGACCAGGAGATCAAGACAACAGAAAACCACTCAAAGACGAAATCGTTTTGTGCAATGGTGTTCCGGTCTTTGTTGCCGAGGCGTCTAAGATGAGATCCGCTTATCTTAGAATGTATCGGAACGAGACTATGCCTCAAGATTTTATCAGTGAAATGAGAAGGTGTTTGGCTGCAAGCAAACACAATCTCGTGATATTCTTTACAGATCTTGAGGTGTCACTGATCAACCACATCAATGGTGTTCCTCAGCTTGAAAAGTGGATTGAATTCCAAGAAGCCCTGAAAATGGCTGAGAAATCTGGAATTCGATTTGTTCACTTTAACGATGTCAGAGATGGATTGCACTTGATGGCACAGGATGCTCCTGTCGCAACAATCGATGAGCGCGATAGCTCGAAATGGCATGGAAAAGATCCTGAACAGACAAGAATCATCAATGATATCTACCGAGAAATCGCAGAAGCGCTGGAATCCTGTCCTGGTCCAGTAGATGCTCTGCCTTTCGTTGTTTCGGATACCTTCTCAGCCCAGACAGTTCAAAGAATGGATTTTAGCGTTCTTGAATCGCCCGGAAGCGATCAGGTTACCGACCATATCTTGATTCAGCCAGATACCCAAAGGAGAATGGATGAATTTCACAATCTTCTAGGGATGGCGAGAATCGGAAGGATTGGAACTGCTGGTGATGCATATACCAGATGGCATTCCGAAATCGTTCAAGAAGCGCATCTCAAAGTCAAGAAAATCGTTTCTTGAGATCACCCCCGCTACGCAGAGTAGCGGGGTTTTTTCTTTTCAAATTCAAAAAACTGGTGTATTATGGGTAAATGCGGTGTTTTTGCGAAAATTTGTTGTATGATTAAATGATCAGAAAATTAGGAGACTAGTGTTGCTCACGAAGTTAAAAATTTAAAGTTAAAAGTGAAAAATTATTGAAAGATTTATCATTTTAAATTTTAGATTGTCGTTTTTACCTTTTCATTTTTATTTTTTCATTTGAATTTATATGGGAATATTATCAAGCATTTTTGGCGATGCTAATAAAAAATATACAGATGGCTTAAAGCCAATCATTGATCAGGTTAATAATTTTGAGCCCGAACTCGAAAAGCTTTCTGATGCTCAAATTAAAGAAAAAAGCATAAAACTAAAACATAGTGTTGAAAATGGAGAGTTGACAGTTGATAATGCGTTAGCGATTGCTTTTGCATTAGTTAGAGAAGCGTCAAAACGCACATTAAAACAACGTCATTTTGACGAGCAACTTATGTGCGGTATTGCTCTCCATCGTGGCCATGTTGTTGAAATGAAAACTGGTGAGGGAAAAACTCTTGCAGCAACCTTAGCAGTTTACTTAAACGCTTTGACGGGAAAAGGCGCTCATGTGGTTACGGTAAATGATTATTTAGCCAGAAGAGATGCTGTTTGGATGGGTCAAATTTACGATTTTCTGGGATTAACAATCGGCTGCATTCAACAACAAAATCAGTCATTTCTTTACGACTCAACTTGGAAAAAAACAGACAAAGAAGAAGAAATTCTTGATGAAAAACGCGACGAGCTTGGATCTTTTCATATTGTTCAGGAATTCTTAAGACCTTGCGAGAGAAAACAAGCTTACGAAATGGATATTACCTATGGGACGAACAATGAATACGGCTTTGATTATTTGAGAGATAACATGGTTTACGATCTATTCCAGAAATCACAACGAGGCCACAGTTATGCAATTGTTGATGAAGTAGATTCTATATTAATTGATGAGGCCAGAACGCCTTTAATTATTTCTCAGCCAGACACGAATTCAAGCGAACTTTACAAAACATTGTCTCAAGTCGTTCCCAAATTAAAAGAAGGTGTTGATTATAATGTTGATGAAAAAATGAGGGCGGTAACTTTGACTGAAGAAGGTATCAATCATGTTGAAAAACTTCTGGGGATGGCTGATATTTATTCTGGATCAAACATAGATATTCTTCACCATTTAGAACAAGCGCTTCAGGCAGAAATTCTTTTCAAGTGTGATAAAAATTATGTCGTGAAAGATGGCGAAGTTATTATTGTTGATGATTTTACGGGTCGTCTTATGCCGGGAAGGCGTTATTCAGAAGGTCTTCATCAGGCAATCGAGGCCAAGGAAGGAGTCGAGGTTAACAAGGAATCGCGAACTCTAGCAACAATTACTTTTCAAAATTATTTCAGACTTTACAAAAAATTAGCCGGTATGACCGGAACTGCCCTAACAAGCGCGGAAGAATTCCAAAAAGTTTATAAACTTGATGTTACAGCAATTCCTACTCATAGACCACTAGTTCGTAAAGACAGACCCGACAGTATTTATCAAACGGAAAAGGGGAAATATGAGGCGATTATAAAGAAAATAAAAGATTGTAATAAAAAAGGCCAGCCGGTTTTAGTTGGCACAATTTCCATCGAAAAAAATGAACGATTAGGAGCGCTTCTTAGGGTCGAAGGTATAGAACACAATCTTTTGAATGCAAAAAACCACGAAAGAGAAGGAGAAATTGTTGCTCAAGCAGGTCGTTTTGGGGCGGTAACAATCGCAACCAATATGGCCGGTCGTGGCGTTGACATTGTTTTGGGAGGTAATCCATATCACGAAGGAGAAGCAAAGAAAGTTAAAGAAGCTGGCGGACTGTGTGTGATTGGCACGGAACGCCACGAAGCTCGTAGAATCGACAATCAATTAAGAGGTCGTGCTGGCCGTCAGGGGGATCCGGGAGAATCTCAATTCTTCGTTTCGCTCGAAGACGATTTAATGAGGGTTTTTGGTTCAGATCGTATCAAAAGCTTGATGGGGAAATTTGGCATTCCCGAAGATCAGCCGATTGAAAATGCGATGGTTTCTCGCGCCCTAGAATCAGCTCAAGGCAAAATCGAGGGATTTCATTTTGATGCCCGAAAGCATGTTTTGGAATATGACGATGTCATGAATGTCCATCGAGAAACTATCTATCGCAAGCGCAATGAAATTTTAGAAGGTGACAAACCGGAAGAAACATTTAAAGAATATATTGCAAAAGAATCAGAGGAAATGATTAATGCTCTTCTTCCTGAAAGAGAAGAAAGAATGTGGAATCTCGAAGAATTAGCTGAAGAAGGTGTAACTGTTTTTCATCTAGATCAGGCCATCCATAAAACTCTTATTGGCATTAAAGATGAAAATATTTCACCTCTGGAAAAAAGAGAAAAAGTTAAAAATTTAGTTATCAATTCAGCCCAAGAAAGAATTATAAAAATTAGAGAAGTGGCTGACAAAGAAGTTTTTATTCAAGTTTCCAGAGGATTACTTTTATCAACGATTGATCTTTTTTGGATGGAGCATTTGGACGGTATGGAATATTTGCGCGACAGTGTGAGGCTAAGAGCATACGGTCAAAGAGATCCATTGGTGGAATATAAAAATGATGGCTATCAGCGATTTAAGGAATTATTATTTAACATCAGAAGAGAAACGCTTAAAAGATTTTTCAGGATAGAAATTCAAGAACAACCCAATGCTCGTTTTGTTCGCCGTGAAACGCCGATTATTTTACAGGGTGCTGCCAAAACCCAAGATCAAAATAAACCACTTTTATCTCAGGTAAAAAAAGATGCGCCAGAAAATGCGATTGAAAGATTTTCTAAAAAACAGGAACAAAAGCAATCAAGCAATGACAATACACCACCGGAATTTAAACATATTGGCAGAAATGATCCCTGCCCATGCGGCTCGGGCAAGAAGTATAAGCGTTGCTGTCTCGAGAAATATTCATAACAAACTAAAAAAATTGATTAGCACCAAATAAAGAGTCAGCCCTGAACCGAATTTATTCTGGTTTATGGCGGTTCGGGTTTGAAATATAAAAAGTGTTGTTTGGAAAAATATCAGTGATTTTAAATTTATCCACATTATCACTATTGACAGTCATATAGCACATATGCTATACTATGTAACATAAGGATAATTGTGATTAATTGATGAAACTGGGCAATGAATATAAGGTTTATTATTACCGAAATAGTCATAATAAAAGAACGCCAGTTTTAGAATATATTCAAAAGATATCGACGAAAGAAAGAGCAAAGATCGCGGCATATATTATCTTTCTTTGCGACTCCAATGCTCGACTTGACGAACCATATAGTCGTTATATTCATTCAGGTATTCGTGAATTGCGAATAGATTTTTCGCGCAATAGACACAGAATTTTTTATATAACAGTAGAAGAAAGAAAAATTATTCTTTTACACGCATTTTTGAAGAAAACAGCAAGAACGCCAAAACAGGAAATTACCCGCGCCATAAATAATTTTACGGATTATAAAATTAACAAAAACCTTATTGCATATGAAAAAGAATCATAAAAAAATAAATTATCCATCTTTTGATAAGTATTTAGCTTGCCAGATGAAGGATAAAACCTTTAGAGATGCCTACGAAACTGAAAGCCAACGCCTTAGAATTGCATATCAAATTTCAAGATTGCGCAAGGCGCAGAAACTTAGCCAGAAAGAGCTAGCCCGAAAATTAGATACCACTCAAAGTGTTGTGGCAAGAATGGAAGCCGGCCAGCAAAATTTTACTACCGAAACTCTTCAAAAAATCGCTAAATCCCTTAATCGTGATTTAAAAATTGAGTTTGTCAGATGAAAAAGAAAAACAAAAAAATTAAATATCCAGATGAATTTTACCTTGACGATTGTCCGATATGTCGGGGAATGAAAAAAGCCCACGAAAGTGGCAAGAGTTTATCATTGGCAAAAACTAAAAGATTATTTGAAAAAGTAAAGAAGAAAAGCAAAGATGACATGTATTATGATGCAATGGAATATTTAGAAGAAGGTAGGCGAGGAGCCAAAACAGCAGAAAAGTTGCTCTTTAATGCTTTAAAAATAGACAAGCATTATGCGCAAACTTATATAGGACTAGCGCATGTTTATGGAGTTTCTGGCGATAAGAAAAAGGCAAGAGAAGCAATAATAAAAGCTTACGAAGAAACGTTAAGGAAATTTTCTAAATGGCCCAAAGAATTATTTTGGGGATATTTGGAAAATAAAGCCTATTTGAGAGCGTTGCAATATCGCGCAGATTTGTTTTGGAGTGATGGCGAGAATGACAAGGCAATAAAGCTTTTCAAACTTTTACTAAGATTAAATCCAAACGATAATCAGGGGGCAAGATATGAAATATCTGCATTATATGCAGGAATTAGCGGCGATAAATTAAATGAAATGTTTCACGAAGGAAATGAAAAACAAAATTGGGATAAATTACATAAATTAGTTAGTAATCAAAACAAAAAACATAATTTTTGGAAAGAACCAAAATACAATTAAAATATATCTTTTTAGATTATAGAAAGTGTGCTTGTTATGGAAACAAAAAGCCCCACTTTTCTGAAGTAGGGCTACGAGATACTGCGTAGCGTCGTGGACCGATATACGTTGGAGGCAATGCTTGCCAGCACAGTGTTCCTCCGATTTCATCGGGCAACTACTACGGGGCATTATTACATCTATGTCGTAGACCGAGTCAGTCACTGGCCAGTCGGGCAACGCAGAGGAAGATATTGCACTGAGACTCATACTATCATATCTAAAAAACTTGTCAAGTGTTTTAACTGATTTTAAAATAATATGAAAAAAAGTAATGCGTTAGGATTTTTGGGATTTCTTGGTTTCCTTGGATTTTTAGGATTTTTGGGAAAGTATAATCAATGGAATTACCTAAATTTTCTCCATTTCCTTAACTTTCTCCACTTTTTCAAATTCATTCCAAAAAAACCTGAGAATAAATAAAAAAAAGCCGCTGGGCGAACCATACGGCTGTGCTATCACAGTGAGCTTCGACTCACGCAACGAGATGCATTATCTCGCGACCTAGGTTTTGAGGACCTATGTGCTTGCCAGCACTGCCCCTATGCCCCATTGGTCTGACACGGTTTTTAGACCGCCGCTCTGCCGTACCTTGAGCTATGTGACAATAATACCATTATAGC
>Ga0247842_10000903_pt1 | contig 55677 bp, 52 predicted proteins | sample LaCruzMarch2015__3_FD_192411 | JGI IMG/M metagenome (GOLD analysis project Ga0247842, IMG submission 192411) | Freshwater microbial communities from meromictic Lake La Cruz, Castile-La Mancha, Spain - LaCruzMarch2015_19m | ecosystem: Environmental > Aquatic > Freshwater > Lake | place: Spain... | reverse complement strand
GCCTATGGGATGTTTTACCAATTATGATAGTGTAAGCAGAATTATTTATGCGATCTTTAACCGCCTAAACTCCAAATGGCAAGAGAAACCTTTAAAAGAATTTACACAATTTATTTGACATTACCCTTACAAAACTGCTGACAGTAAATCACGGGGACGGTTCTGTTTTTTAGAGAAAGGTGACTGTCACGCTTTTTGTGACTGTCACCTCTGCCAAAAAAAACAGAACCGTCCCCTTTTAGATTTAACTGCCGCAGGCAGGTTAACTTTTCTTATCCACTACTTTAAGGAAGGCGCTGACGACTTGGGGGTCAAATTGAGTTCCGGAAGATTTTTTGATTATTTCTATAGCCGCGCTCTTGGTAAATGCCTTATGATATGGCCGGTCGCTAATCAAAGCTTGATAGACATCGGCAATCGCGATAACCCTGGCGCCCAGCGGGATATCTTCACCCTTGATTCCGCTAGGATAACCTTTACCATCCCAACGTTCATGATGATAGAAAATAAGCGGAATGAGCTCATGCAGAAACTGAATCGGCCTGATAATATCCGCGCCAATTTGAGGATGCTTTTTGATTTCCTCAAATTCCTTTTTATTAAGCTTGCCTTTTTTAAGCAAGATACTTTCACTGATACCAATCTTGCCTAAATCATGCAGCATGGCGGCCTGCTCAATTAATTCCACATCCTCTTTGGGTAAGTTTAATTCTTTGGCAACTGCCGTAGCAAAATGCACCGTGTTTTCAACATGCTCGCCGGTATAATGATCTTTTAATTCCAAAGTTTTAGCAAAGGCAAAGATTGATTCACTTAAGCCCTGCTTGCTTTGCTTATTCAGCTTATTAATCGTGTTCTTTAAAGTTTTTATCCCCGCTGTTTTAGAAAACTTCTCTATTCCTTTACTGGCATCCAGAGAAGAATAAACGCGGTTGCCTCCGCCTTCCTTAGCTTTATTCAGCAGTACATCAGCCAGATTAACTAAATCCATTCCATTTTTCGCCTTATCCTCGGGAAAAGTAACCACGGAAAGGCTCATTTTTAATTTAACGCTATGTTTTTTGTTTCCAAAGTTTATAAAATTCAAAGAATCCAGCAGCCTCTGCGCCAAATTAAAGGCATTGTTGCGGTTTAAGCGGGGAGAAATAATAATAAACTCCTCACCGCTATAGCGGATCAGAATATCATAACGCCTCACCATGCGTTTAAGCTGTTTGGCTAACTGCTTTAAAACTAAATCTCCAAAAGCAATTCCATAAAGGTCATTGATCGATTTGAAATAATCGATGTCCAGCATGATAATGGCTAAATTTTGAGCGTACCTTCTGGATTGCTGAAATTCCACCTCAATTGCCTCTTGCAAATAACGATAGTTATATAACCCGGTATGCGCGTCGATCAGTGAAACACTTTTTAATTTCTCATTGGTTTTAATCAATTCACGATTTAACTTGCTTTTCTCTAATTCCGAAACTTTATAACGGTTTGTCTCTTGCAGGAGGTCTTGCGTGCGCTCTCCCACCAACTTCTCTAAATCATTGCGGTAACGTTGAAACTCTTCATAAACTTCCTTTTTAGACGCGATTTCCAGCTCTAATGATTTTGTGCGCTGCTGAGTTAGAACCTCCAACTCTTTGTAAGCCTCCCGGGCAAGCCGCGCCTCTTTACGCAGCGCTTCATTAAGGCTAACCAACTCTGAAGTCCTAACCTTGACCCTAAGCTCAAGTTCCGCCTGAACCTCCTTTAGCTTCTCAGGCTCACTCTTTTGTTTGGTAAATGTAGTTTCGGAATTATTTTGATTAGGATCTTCCATGTCTAGTTTTCAGTTGTCAGTTAATAAACAAAAGGCAGCCTTCTGAGATTAAGAAGCTGCCTAGACTTATTTTTTAAACAAGTCATCTAAAATTCCTTTACTCAGCAGGTTATTCTAATACTCTCTCTGATGCGCCAAAGTCATGTCCATAAAAGTGCGCAAGCGCCGCGAACGGGACGGATGCCTAAGTTTTTTTAAAGCCTTGGCCTCAATTTGCCTGACTCTTTCGCGAGTGACCTTAAAAACATTACCTACCTCTTCTAATGTCCGCGCGGAACCATCCTGGATGCCGAAACGTAAAACTAAAATCTTTTTTTCTCTTTCGGTTAAGGTGCCTAAAGCGGAATTCATTTCATCTTTTAACATAGAGCGCACAGTTTCATTCGCCGGGGAAGCGGCTTTTTTGTCCTGGATAAAATCTCCAAAGTGCGTATCCCCTTCATCGCCGATAGGCATCTGCAATGAAATAGGTTCCTGGGCAATTTTTAATATGGATTTAATCTTACCCTGGGGAAAACGCATTTTATGCGCGATCTCTTCAGGGGTAGGCTCCCGCCCATTTTTCTGGACAAAAACCCTGGAAAAACGAATGATCTTATTGATCGTTTCAGTCATATGCACGGGTATTCTAATCGTGCGGGCCTGGTCGGCGATAGAGCGGGTAATCGCCTGGCGAATCCACCAAGTAGCATAAGTAGAAAATTTATAGCCGCGTTTATATTCGAATTTTTCCACGGCCCGCATCAGGCCGATATTACCCTCCTGGATTAAATCCAAAAAAGAAAGCCCGCGGTTAGTATATTTTTTGGCAATACTCACCACTAAACGCAGGTTAGCTTCGACTAATTTCTTTTTCGTGCGGCTAAACTTAAGATGAGTGGATTTAATCAATTTCATCTGCTCTTTAATTTTACTATACGGCTGCGCCAGTATTTTAAGTATTTGACGCCTGCGCGGATTACCTGGCTTGTTTAAACGTTGGATATGCTCGAATTCCCGCAGTAAAAGATTTAACTTACGCACCGCCGCCTCAATTACCGAAGTGGTAAAATTAAGCTGTAAGATTAAATTTATCGCCTTAGCGTCACTGCGCGTCTGTTTAATTTTAATTAAAAGGCGCTTAAACCTGCCAATCACACTGCTTTTCTTAATCCGAAGATCTTCTTTAACTACCTCCTCCATATTAATTTTATCATCTAAGATATTAGCCGCGACCACTAAAACTTCGTTCCTGGCGAATTTGGTTACTAAACTGGCGCGTTTAAACTTATCTTCAGCATCTTCGATCTTTTTAGCTAACTCAATTTCATTTTCACGGCTTAAAAGAGAGATCGACCCCATCTGCTTCAAATACATCTTTACCGGGTCGTCTAAGGGCATAAAACGCTCTTCACTTTTAAGCTGCTCGGTGAGCAATTCCTCCCGCTGCTGTTCTAAATTTTGCTTATCCTGCTGCGCTACCCTGTTTGCCGATAAACCCGCGTCAGCTTCTCCCTCAACTACCTGAATATCTTCATTACCCAATAATTCAAAAAGATGATCAATGGCCACGGTACTGGAAAGATCTTCAGGCAATAAATCATTGACTTCATCATAGGTAAGGAAACCCTTCTGCTTGCCCAAGGCAATCAACTTTTCCATATCTTTAGTGGGCTGCGGCTGCTTCTTCTTCATACTTAATTTCATGCTTAATCGCCTTTCTTAATAAGGTTATGAAATTCATGAATAAGGCTATTTAACTTCCCCTCATCCCCCAAAGCTTGGGCGCTTTCAATCTGGATGTGTAAATCTTCGCGCCGGGTTTTTTTCCTTTGGATCTTAATCCGGGATATACAATCATCAACCGCTTTTTCTCTTGTTCTGTCCGTAAGGGGCGGCATAAACATAGTTTCACAAACCAATTGACTGGCATCATCTTCACCAAAATAATTCATCAACACGCTTGGCTCGATGTTCTTACCTTGGCCAACCAGATCCCGCACTACGGAAACAATTTTAGCAGTCCGCGCGTCCGCGAAATCAGAAGGCGAAAGCTCGCGCGTAATTTTTTCAATCAACTCCTTTTCCTCGAGAATAAACTTAATTAAAAGCTTCTCCGCCGGATTAATCTGGGATTGCTTTTTTCCCAAAACAACCGGCTGGCCCACAACGCTAGAAATGTCAGGTTTTAATTTACGCAGCTCCTCAAGAATATGCTGCTCTGGTATGCGCATCGCCTCAGACAATTTTTTAATGTACTCCCCCCTAAGAATGGCATTATCAAACTTATTTATAGTTAAGAGCATTTCAGAAGCAATTTTAGTTTTACCATGAGCGTCTTTTATATCATAACGGTTCTTTAAAACATCCAGCTTATAATCAAAAAAACTTGCCGCTTTTTGGATCCTGGCTTTTAGGGTATTAATTCCCTCATTGCGCACCAACGCGTCAGGATCCATTCCCTTGGGCAAGGGAACGACTTTTACGTTGATGCCCTCATTGATCAGTATATCTAAGCTCCTTAAGGTGGCTATTTCTCCAGCGGTATCACCGTCATAAATCATCACCACATTATGCGTATAACGCTTAAGCAGTTTAATTTGCTCCAAAGTAAGCGCGGTTCCCTGTGAAGCGACGATATTTTTTAACCCCTCTTGATAAGGAATCATAAAGTCCAGATAACCTTCCACGATTACCGCGCTATCCGCATCCCGGATAAAATCTTTGGATAGATTAAAACCAAAAAGGTTTTTACCTTTTACGTAAACCGGAGTTTCCGGAGAATTGATGTATTTGGGTAAACTATTATCCATTACCCTGGCGCCAAATCCAATCAGGCGGCCGCGCAGATCAGCAACAGGAAAAATAATACGATTACGGAAACGGTCATAATAACCGCCTGAATCCTTGGGTAAAATTAAACCCGCTTGCTCCATAAACGCCAAGCTGATATTCTTGTTCCTTAAGAAATTAATTAGATTGTCCCAGCCAGAAGCAGCTAACCCCAAACGAAACTCTTTGATCGTCTCCGGCTTAATTCCCCTGGCGGCCAGATATTTTATCGCGGAACTTACACTATCGGTATGCAGGTTATTTTCATAAAAACTTACTGCCAGCTCATTAATTTTATACAGTTGACTGCTTAAACTCGCTTGCCTGGCTAACTCCGGCTTATCCTGATCCGGCAGGCTAAGGCCGCACTTTTTAGCCAGCATTTCAACTGCCTCGGGAAATTCCATCCGTTCATGGCGCATAAGAAATTTAAAAGCATTGCCCGACTCACCGCAGCCAAAACAATGATAAATCTGGCGCTCAGGAGAAACCGTAAAAGAAGCAGTCTTTTCATGATGAAAAGGACAGTTAGCCTTAAAGTTTGCCCCAGCCTTCTTCAGCGGAATATAGCTAGAGATAATCTCAACGATATCCACCCGGCCAAGTATATCTTCTAATAAATTTTCAGGAATGCGGCCAGCCATTTCTACCTTCTTTTAATCCTCGTAAAACCGGAACAAGCGATAACTTCAAAATCCTGCTTAGCGTATTTCTCGATATTATCCAGAAGCAAATTCAACCCGAGCGTATCGCTAGATATATGTCCGGCGATAACCACGTTTAAATTAGCGTCTTTAACCTTTTTAAAATGCTCTTCACTCAAATGCATGGAGACTAATGTTCGGACACCAGCCTTATATAATTTATCAAAAACATCTTTCGAGCCTTCAGTACCTCCGGTCATCTCAAACAAAATCTTACCTGCCGGCCGTTTTGGATTACCCAAAATTATCCGCGGCCCGGTATTAAATTTGGCGGCAATCTGGTATTCAGTTATGGTGTTTAATATCTTTACCACATCTTCCACCAAACGCGGATGATTAAATTTCCGCTTAAAAATAGCCTCTAAATACCTATACACGTGGTTATCTGCCGGTGTATGCATATTCATAAAAGGCATATTCAATAACCTGGCGGCATCCACCGGCCGAGTATGATTCTGCGGCAATACCCTGCGTTCTACTTCCGCCATCCGCTCTTCTAACAGCCTGGCGGCAGTCTTCTGAGAGACTCCGGCTTGAGTTAACAGATCAATCTGCAGGCGCATTACCTCGTGCAAACCTGTATAGGCTTTTCCTTCAGGATGATGGGCAATGACTAAATCCAGCCCTTCTTTCTGGCGGATGCGATCAGCAAGTAAAAGCTCCGCGGCTTCAATATCAATCCCCAGCATTATCTTATTGATATCTAAATTATGGTCGCCAAAAAGGATTGCTGAATCCGGAAAAGATTTTATGGTTTTTTTATCTTTGCGCGGATCAGCTAAGCGGCCAAAACGCACTACCTGATTATAAAAATCAATTAATTTCATTTGCGCTCGAATTTATCCAGGGCTTGGATAACCGAAGAATTTAATTTTTCTTGAGCAGAAAATTTAGAAAAAATATTGCTCCAAAGCCAATTATATGCCTGAGGCGCGATTGTAATAGCCTTACTCGCCAAATAAGAATGTTTTACCGAACTGTTAAAATAGGTAACACTAGAAATAACCAAAGCAAAAGTTAGCAAACCTATAAACAGAAAACCCCTGCCTATTCCTAGAATTAATCCCAAGAATTGATTAATTTTAGGAATAGCGTCTAATTGTATAAAACGAGAAAGAATACCGCGAAAACCCACAAAACACAAATACACGGCTATAATTAACAAAAGAAAAATTATGAAATCCAAAAACTCTAAAGGCAGGGTTTTAGGTAAAAAACGCCCCTGAATAAGTTCCGCGAGAACAGTATAATAATGTAACGCGAAATAAATTGAAAAGATTACTCCTAAAAACTTAAAGATTTCAACGCCTAAGCCCACTTTAGCGGCAATGTAACATATTCTAAAAAAAATAATTAAAATAATATAATCCAAAAAATTAAATTGTGCCAATACCTCTAGAATCATAACATTCTCATATACAGCCATTTAGGCTATATTTATCTTAAACAGATTAAATTTTAATTTATCGAGAAGTATAACATATATTCAAGCGCCTTGTCAACCCCGCACCTTCCCTAAACCAGGATATGGTGCGCTGGAGCCCATCCTCTAGCGGCACAATCGGTTCCCAACCCAGAAACTTCCTGGCTTTAGTGATATCCGGCTGGCGCTGTTGGGGGTCATCTTGAGGCAATTTTCTGAAAACAACTTTACTTTTAGAACCAGTTAATTTTAAAACTAGTTTTACCAATTGCATAATGGTAAATTCATGGGGATTACCTAAATTAATCGGTAAATTTTCCTCAGAAAACATTAAACGCAATATACCATTAACTAAGTCATCAACATAACAAAAACTCCTAGTCTGCCGGCCTTTTCCATAAACCGTCAGCGCCTTGCCTTTCAAAGCCTGATCAATAAAGTTAGGCACTACCCGGCCATCATTATGGCGCATTCTTGGCCCATAGGTATTAAAAATACGCGCAATTTTGGTATCCAATTTATGCACCCGATGATAGGCCATGGTCAGGGCCTCGGCAAACCGCTTAGATTCATCATAGCAGCCGCGCACGCCAACCGAATTAACATGCCCCCAATAACTTTCTTTTTGCGGATGCTCCAGGGGGTCCCCGTAAATTTCCGAAGTAGAAAAAAGCATAAAAACAGCTTGCTTCTTTTTAGCTAAACCTAAAGCATTGTGCGTGCCTAAAGAGCCCACCTTTAAAGTCTGAATAGGAAAATCCAAATAATCCTTGGGAGAAGCCAATGAAGCGCAGTGCAAAACATAATCTATTTTACCGGGAATGTCAAGATAATCTGAAACGTTACAGGCCTCTAAACGAAAATTCTTATCTTTAAAACAGGTTTTTAGGTTATCCTTACTGCCAGTAATAAAATTATCCACGCAGGTTACCCGGTAATCACGAGCCAGCAGGTTTTCGCACAAATGCGAGCCAATAAAACCCGCGCCTCCGGTAATCAAAACGGACCGCCTCATAACCTCTCCACCTTTTGCGCGTATTTTCCTTTAAAAACATTTCGAGAATCAAAAATAAATCTCGCGTTTTTTAATAAAACAGTGTAATTGACTTGGCTGTGATCCGCAGCAATAAAGCAGCAGTCGAATTCTTTAATTTTTTTAGCGCTTAACGTTACGGATTCTAAATCCAACTCCTCAAGCTTCAAAAATGGTATCAACGGATCCGAATAGTAAACTTTTGCGCCTTGTTTTTTTAAACTATTAATTACATCAATACTCGGTGACTTACGCAAATCTTTAATATCCTTTTTATAAGTAACCCCCAGCACTAATATTTTCGCGCCAGCTAACTTTCTGCCCTCCCGCGACAGAGCCGCTTTAATTCTTTTGACAATATATTCAGGCATATAATTTATTACATTGGAAGCCAGCTTAATAAAACGCGAATGAAAACCAAACTTCTTGGCCTTCCAATGCAAGTACAAAGGGTCTTTAGGAATACAGTGTCCGCCTACGCCCGGGCCGGGATAAAAGGGCATAAAACCAAACGGCTTAGTGCTGGCAGCTGCCACCACCTCCCAGATATCAATTTTCATTTGATGCGCCATCATTGATAACTCATCGATTAATCCGATATTAATTAAACGGAAAGTATTCTCTAGGAGCTTCACGGTTTCCGCGGCCCGGCAGCTGCTTACCGGGACAACCTGCTGGATAATAATCCGGTAAACTGCCATCGCCAGCTGAGTGGCTTCAGGGCTAAGCCCGCCAATAACCTTAGGGATCTTACGCACGGGAAATTTCTTATTCCCCGGGTCAATCCTTTCAGGTGAAAAACAAAGAAAGAAATCTTGGCCATGCCTAAACCCGCGTTTTTGAAAAATCGGCAAGATCTCTTCTTCGGTTGTCCCGGGATAAGTAGTGCTTTCTAAAATTACCAGCGCGCCATTTTTTAGATGCAGGGCAACCTGGCTTACCGCGTTTCTGATAAAAGAAATATCCGGCAAGTACTTTCCTTTCAGGGGAGTTGGAACACAGATTAAAACCGCGTCGGCTTGCGCGATATCCGTGAAATCCGAGCTAGCCTTAAAATATCCACCCGCCAGTATATCAGTTAACTCTTGGCTGCTTATATCGCTGATATAGGATTTACGCTGAACAATACATTTCAAGCGGCCAGCATCAATTTCAATCCCTATTACTTTAATCTTTTTTTTGGCAAATTCTAAAGCCAAAGGAAACCCCACATAACCTAAGCCTACTATCGCGATCTTTAACTGTTTATTTTTTATTTTTTTATTTAAATCCAATAAAATTTTATCCATTTCCCCTGCCCACTCCGATATAGGTAAAACCCAGGCCCTTAAGCAGTTTAGGATCGTAAATATTCCTGCCGTCAACAATTAACGCTCGTTTTAGCCTTTGTTTCAATTTCACAAAATCCAGCTCCTTGAATTCATTCCATTCCGTAGCCACAATCAGGCAATCGCTGCCTGAGGCGGCTTGATAAGCATCCTTGCAAAAAGCGGCATTTTTTAGGATTTTTCTGGCCTTTGCCATAGCTTGAGGATCATAAGCTTTAATTTTCGCGCCTTCTTGGGCTAAGGCATTAATCAAATCAATACTGGGAGAATTTCTTAAATCATCGGTATTCGGCTTAAAAGCCAGGCCTAAAACAGCGATAGTCTTATCCTGAATCACCCCTAAAGCATATTTTATTTTTCGCAGAACAAATACCTTCTGTTCTTCATTGGTATCCTTCACTGCCTTAAGAATTTTAAAATCATAACCTAATCTTTCGGCAATTCTTATAAAAGCCGCCAGATCTTTAGGAAAACAAGAACCGCCATAGCCTATTCCGGCGTGTAAAAAATGCCGGCCAATTCGGTTATCCAAACCCATACCCACTGCCACTTCTTTCACGTCCGCGCCTACCCTCTCGCAAATACGAGACAGCGCGTTAATAAAAGAAATTTTGGTCGCTAAAAAAGCGTTGGAAGCATGCTTAATCAGCTCCGCGGACTTTATGTCAGTAATTAAGATCGGCCGGTTCAACGGCTGATACAAATTAGTCATTATTTGCTTGGCTTTGAGAGTCTCTAAACCCAGCACAATCCGGTCAGGATGATTAAAATCATTTAGCGCGGAACCTTCCCGCAAAAACTCCGGATTAGAAACTACATCGAATTTATGCTTCTTTTTAATGCAGGCAGTAATGGTTTTCTTAATCCAAGCGCAGGTCTCTACCGGCACAGTAGATTTTTCAACAATCAGCCGGTATCCATCCATGTTCCGGGCAATGTTACGGGCAACATTATCAATACCAGTTAAATCCGCCTCGCCATTTTCCAGCGTAGGAGTGCCTACGGCGATAAAAATTACTTCGGAAGCCTTGATTGCCTCTTTAATACTAGAAGTAAATTTAAGCCGTTTATTCTTAAGATTATTAACAACCAGCTCCTCTAACCCCGGTTCATAAATAGGAATAATTCCCCGCTTAAGGCCGTTAATTTTTTTTGTATCATTGTCCGCGCAGATAACCTGATTGCCTAACTCGGCAAAACAAGCGCCGCTGACTAATCCCACATAACCTGAACCGATAATTGAGATATTCATTTAAGCGCCTTTTAATTTGAAGGATTTTACTGCGTGCCGGATTTCTTTCGGGTCATCGCCTGATCAAATCCGAATTCATTTTCAGGAAAAGCCTTGAGCCTGAAAGTGAAGAATATGGTGGTGCCGGAAATCTCTTTTTTGTTAAGGGTGAAATCCATTTCCCAACAGTGCAAATCGCGGGTAAAAGTATACTCCTGCTCCTGAAAGCCTCTCTCCAAAGAACCGGACTTCTTAAAGTTATACCGTTCATAAATACCAAATTTCCATTTAGGGCTCAGGCGGCAGTTAAACCCCAGCGTAACTTCATTCTTGCCTTTTCTTTCATAACGTTGGCCAAGAGTAAATGAACGTTCATTGCCCAAATCAAAACTTAAATCATAATTAACTGTTGAAAATTTATTAAAATTCTCATTTCCCACGCTGTGATTAGAATGCGCGAAAGTAGCATCAGACTCCCATCTTAACCAAGAATAGGGCAATATTTTTAAATTAAAAAGAATATCCGAAAAATTATCTTTCAACCTCTCTCCTTCGCGAGGAGTAAGAAACGCGTTATCCCCTGTTTTAGGATCAAGCACAACATTAGTCGTGATCAAAAAATCCACCAGATCAACGCTTTGCCCCTTGCGTTTAGTCTGCAGTTTATTGGACAAACTTAAAGCAGCGGTATTGCCGCGGTTTACAGAATCCACGCCATCTATCTGTTTTATATTGCTGTTGGGGATAGTAGGCGGATGGGTATATAGATACCCTATAGTAGGCGTAATAATATGCCTTAGGCCGTTAACATCTAGCCCCAGAAAACCTGTCTTAGTATCAAAAACACGGTAAAACTTAGTGCTCATATCCGCGCCGCTATAAAAGATTGTGCGTATGATTCCGCTCTGGCCGTTAGCGCCCTTATCATAAAAAGTCTGACGAGATGAAACAAAAGGTTTAAATTGAATAAAACCAATCTTGGCCGGCAAAGAAAACGTATTCTTAGTATCCAGCCGGGTATCTGTTAAATCATCACCCAAAGCAACTCCTATTTTATTATAAGTACCCAATTGATTTATGCTTTCAAAATAGAATGGGCTCTCTCCCAACTGCAAACTTGGTAAATTATAGTTTATCTCCGGTTTCTTCTCCAGCTGGCCAAACCAATGATTAGTGCGTATTTGCAAAAGCGCGTCCAAGCTGGAATAATCAAAAGCGTGGTGGAATAACGCGTAACTTAACGGTTGGGTATCCTTTTCATATTCGCGGAAGAAATATTTTTGCAGAAAACCATCTTCGGCGTTATTATAAGTTGTATCTTGTTTTCTTCTTTGATCAGTAATCTTAAGAAATTCCGCGGTAACGTTAGTCCGCGCGTCAATATCCCATTTATGGCGCCAACGCATAAAATAGCGATAGTAATCCGATACTGGCCCCTCACCGGGTTGATCCGGAGGCGTTTCCAGCGTATAATAGAATTTAAAATCACCTTTTCCCACCGCGGGAGTCTTATAGTTTAAGTTGAATCCTTCCGCCCAGCCTAATTTATTGCGGTAATCCAGAAAAGCCATGCCATTCACATTATCCGTAAGATTATAGCGCCAGGCGCTCAAGAGATACGGGCCCCAATCCTTGCGCGTACCCGGCTCAACCTGGACATGCATAATCGGCTCTTTCATCGAATAGTTAAATTGCGGAAGATAAGCTAAGGGAACCGCGCCAAGATAAAGCGTGCTTTGCTTGGCTTGCATTTTATCGCCCGGAAACATACTAATCTTCTTGGAAGCAAAACGGTAATGCGGATGGTCTAAGCTGCAAGTGGTAAAATAGCCGCTCTTACACACAAATTCACTATCGCTTACCTTCTCCACAATCTTGGCTTTCCCAAAATAAGGATTGGCGCGAAAATCAGCATTGTAAATAATTCCGGTTTTATTCGCGAAATCATACACAATTTTTTCTCCGGTAATTACCCCCTTGGCGTCCTGGATTCTGGCATTGCCCTCAGCCAGTCCTTCTTTGGTCTGCATATTAACCTTTAATCTGTTACAAGTTAGCTTGGCGCCCTTATAGATAACTTCGATATTACCGGTAGCCACCACTTCTTTGCTATCGGCAGAATACTCAACATTATCGCCATTAATCACCATCGGAGACTCTTTGACGGCCTCCGCGAAAACCAGGCTAACCCAAAAAACAAAACCAAAGATCAAGCTAAGTATTACCGATAACCTTTTCCTAACCAAATATCCTGCCCCGATAATTCCGGCATCATTTCCCAGCTTAGCCTTAAGCACCCTTACTCTTTTTGCCTGCACCCGCATCGCGCGCAGTAAGATTGTCCGCCGGATATTCTCAAACAACACTCTACCGGCGTCCGACACCCCTCCGCCAATTACAATCACCTCCAAATTAAGTAAATTTACCAAACCGCTTAAAACCAAACCTAACTTCTTTCCCATCTGGCTCCAAAAATATATCGCCTTGGGATTATTATCCCGGGCTAAGGCGCTTACTCTTTCCAAGGTAATCTTGGAACCAAATAATTTACGCGCGCCTTGAATAATTTTATGATTACCAACATACGCCTCCAGGCAGCCCCGGGCGCCACAGCCGCATAAGGGGCCTTTTTCATTAAGCGGAAAATGCCCGATTTCGCCGGCGGCATTATCCGGCCCCCGGTAGAGTAAATCATTAAGAATTAAACCTCCGCCCACTCCGGTGCCCAAAGTTAAACATAGCGCGTTTTTATAGTTTTTTGCCGCGCCCGCTTCATGCTCTGCCAAAGTCATTAGTTTAGCATCATTATCAATAAAAACCGGCAGTTTAGTTCTCTGTTCCAGGATTTTTTTAAGCCTTACTTCTTTCCATCCCGGAATATTCGGCAAAAAATGCACGATTCCCCTTTGGGTATCTACCGGTCCAGGCACGCCAATTCCCACTCCCAGAATAGTAGAACGCTTTAATTTTTGGTTAAAGATAAGGCCAGCTACCGAATCGATAATTCCACGAATAAGTTTATGCTGATTATCAAAACTCTTTGTGCTAAAAGAGCTTTTGGCTTTAATCTTTAAACTACTGTCCAGTAAAGCGCATTTTAAATTAGTGCCACCTAAGTCTATGGCAATAATAAATTTTTTAATCATTGGGGTATTTTATATTAAAATGTGTATCTTATCAAGGGATAATTAGCATTCCCCGAAATGTTGGAAATGTGACAGTCACAAAGGACGTGACAGTCACATTTCCGCAAAGTAGCACAAATTGTCATCTCCGCGGAAGAGAAGATCAGGTGACTGTCACGCTTTTTGTGACTGTCACCTGATCTTTATTAAGCAGGCGCAAAACACACCTTATTCTTTCCGGTTTCCTTGGCTAGATATAAAGCCTGATCCGCCATTTCAATTAAGTTTTGCATATTCAGGGCATTATCCGGAAAGGTAGAAACACCTATGCTTACGGTAACCTTTAATTCTTCACCATAGGCCTTAATTACCTCCAGCGCGATTGCCTGACGAATACGTTGGGCGGCAAAATTAGCCTGATCTTTGTTAGTTTCCGCCAAGACCACGGAAATTTCCTCTCCCCCGTAGCGGCCGATAAAATCAATTTGCCGCACCGCTTGCGAAATAGCTCTAGAAACCTGGCGCAATATAACATCTCCAACTAAATGCCCGTAACGGTCATTAAACTGTTTAAAATTATCCACGTCAATCATTAAAAAGGTTAAGCATAATTTATTTTTCTTAGAACGTTTAAGCTCTTCGCTGAAACGCTCTAAAAAATACCTGCGGCAATAAACACTAGTGAGCGCGTCGGTAATCGTCAACTCCTGAACTTTCTGATAAAGCAGCGCCCTTCTTAACCCGATTAAAAATTGTTGAGTAAGAATTCCGAACTTCTCCTTATCCGCGCCTGGAATCCTATCCACCGCCAGGTAACCGGCAGCTTGATTTTCCTCTAGGTTCAAAGGCAGAATCATGTAGTTTTTATATTTAATTAAATCCGCGCTATTCTTAATGTACCGGCAATCGCCTAGGCCAATATGTTTGGTTAGATTTTTATTAAAAATTGTAAATACCTCCTGCGCATCCAGGCTTTTAGAGATATCTTTAGTCAGTTCATAAAGCGCCAAAGTATCATCAAATTTTTTGTTCAACAGATTATTTTCTAAGTTTAAACTTTTCTTAAAATCATTCAAGCCCTTAAGTTCATTTAACAAACAGGTACAATTGGTTTCCTGGCGCTTAAGGCGCTGTAAAAAAAACTCTCTGCAGAATAAACTAAAAATAATGGTAATAATAAAAAATAATATTACACTGAACATACCTGATTCCTGCCTTTTCCCTTGGCCGCATACATCGCCCTGTCCGCTTTCTGGACCAAATCATCTTCATCTTTTGTATCCAGGAGCAAACTGGCTACTCCAATAGAAACAGTAATATAGGTATCCTGACGGCGCAGCATTATCTTTTTATTTTGAATCCTCTGGCGAAGTTCTTCAGCGATAATCAATAATTTCTGTTTACCTATCCCTGAAAGCATAACTAAAAATTCTTCCCCTCCAAAACGACAGATCAGGGGGTCAAATTCATTTAACGCTTCTTTTAATAATATTCCCATCTTCTTTAAAACCAGATCCCCCATGATATGGCCAAATTTATCATTATATTGTTTAAAAAGATCGATATCGATCATCATTAACGCTAAATGCTGATTCAGGCGCCTAGCGCGCCTAGCCTGGCCCCTTAATCTATCGATAAAATAGCTTTTAGTATACAAAGCGGTCAGATCATCATGAATAGCTAAATCCTGCGTCTTCTGGAAGAGCAGGCTATTTTCCAAAGCTACCGCCCCCAGATCAGTAACCAAAGAAAGAAAACGTAAATCATCCTGATTAAAAAAACCACTCCTCTTGCTTTCTAGCCTTAACAGCCCCAGCAAAGAATTATTGCCAATTAGAGGCGAACTAATCAAAGATAAAACCGAACGCCTGTCGCGCAGGTTAACACTATCAGAATCAAAACGAAAATCATTCTTTAAATCCTCAATAATCAACTGGTTAGAATGCCTTAAGACCCACTGATCAAAGATATCGCCTTCCTGAGGAAGAACAACTAAGTCACTATCGCCTTTTTTGGAATAAACCAATTTCAGTTTTTGATACTGATGATCCAGTAAATAAAAAAGAACCACCCCCGTGCTATTTGAAAGCAGCCTATAAACATTCAAACTTAACACGCCAATCACAACGTCTAATTTTAAGCTCTGATTAAGATTTTCGATTATTTTTTTTAAATTATCGTAACGAGTAATTTTTAATTTAAGCGCTATAGTTTGCTCTTGATTTTTTTTGTTCTCTACAGCGATTATATTTATCGCTTCCTGATGATCTTGGGCGCCAGATTGGTTAAACCGGATTTTAGCGGAGTAAAACTTTAAAAGGCAGGCGAAAATGAAAATATTACTTAAAATAAAGGCGGGTAAAACAATTAAACTAATCTTTTGGTGAAAAAAAACAGAATTTATTATGAGTAAGATAACCGCCAAGATTAACAGGCTCAACCAAACATTTTTAGCGGTGGTATCCTGCTGCATAGCCTTTTAAACTAAGGAACAAAGCTTAACAAATAGTTTCTTCGGTATTTTTATCAAAGAAATGTACCTTGCTCATATCAAAAACTACGTCCATCTCCTGATTAACCTTAGGGCGGTCATGCGCGCTAACCCGGGCAATAAAGGTATGTTTACCGGTGTTTAAGTAAAGGTAGACCTCTGAACCCATAGGTTCAAATACCTCACAGTTTACCCGGACAATATTTTCCGGCGGGGCTTGCGAAACGAATAATTTATCATAAATATCTTCGGAACGAATACCAAAAAATACTTCCTGGCCGGCATAATTAAGCATCTTCTTATGCATATCTTCCACCAGCTTTACCTGAATCTTACCTTCATCAAAATAAAGCTTGCCCTCTTTTTTAATAATCTTGCCTTGCATAAAATTCATCGGCGGCGAACCAATAAAGCCGGCGACAAACTTATTTTTCGGATGATCATAAACACTAATCGGGTCCCCCAACTGGGCAATCAGGCCATCTTTCATCACGGCGATACGATCCCCCATAGTCATCGCTTCCACCTGATCATGCGTCACGTAAATAATAGTGGTTTGTAACCGGATATGCAGTTTATGAATTTCAGTGCGCATCTGCACGCGCATCTTAGCGTCAAGGTTGCTTAAAGGCTCATCGAACAAAAAAACCATCGGTTTTCTTACAATTGCCCTTCCTACTGCCACCCTCTGCCGCTCTCCTCCAGAAAGTTCGCGGGGTTTACGATTCAGTAATCTTTTAATCCCTAAAATTTCGGCAGCCTCATTAACCCGCTGCCCAATCTCCTGCTTAGTAATATGCCTAAGCCGCAGGCCAAATGACATATTCTCTTGAACCGTCATATGCGGATAAAGAGCGTAATTTTGAAAAACCATGGCAATATCCCGGTCTTTGGCTGGAACATCATTAACCCGCTTATTTCCGATATAAACATCACCAGAACTTATTTCCTCTAAACCCGCGATCATTCTTAAGGTCGTGGATTTACCGCAGCCCGAAGGCCCGACAAAAACCATAAATTCTTTATTTTCAATGCCTAAATTTACTTTATTCACCGCGGTAACATTACCCGGGTAAACTTTAGTTACATCCCTTAAACTTACCTGAGCCATTTATTACTCTCCTGACTTTAATTCATTATCAATTTTTCGTCATCCCCGCGAAAACGGGGATCTTAAACTAACTGATTTTATTATGCTTATAGATTCCCGCTTTCGCGGGAATGACACATGCTTAATTTGGACAACAATGAATTATTATACAAAATTAGCTGAAATAGTCAAGCAGTTGGCTTAAAGTTTCCTTCATATTTTTGCGATGCACAATCATGTCAATCAGCCCATGATCTAATAAAAACTCCGAACGCTGAAAACCCATAGGTAATTTCTGCCGGATTGTCTGCTCAATAACCCTAGGGCCGGTAAAACCAATCAGCGCGTTAGGCTCAGCCATAATTATATCTCCTACTCCGGCAAATGAAGCCATGATCCCGGCCATCGTAGGGTTAGTCAGCACGGAAATATACGGTAAACTTTCTTTATGATGGTAAGATAAAGCGGCGCAGGTTTTAGCCATTTGCATCAGGCTATACAAGCCTTCATACATCCGCGCCCCTCCGCCTGAACCGGAAATAATAATCATGGGGAGTTTGTTTTTTGTGGCATATTCAATCGCCCGGGTGATCTTTTCTCCCACTACCGAACCCATTGACCCCATAATAAAACGCGAATCCGTAACCGCTATCACAACCGGACGAGAATTAATTTTACCTTCCCCGGATATAACGGCATCCTTTAATCCAGTTGACTCCTGATCCTGCTTTAATTTATCTTTATAGGTCTTAGGCCCCTTAAAATCCAGCGGATCAGCTGAAATCATATCTTTATCGAATTCGACAAAGGTATCTTTATCCAGCAATAGATTTATTCTTTCATGCGCCGTTAAACCAAAATGATAGCTGCATTTAGGGCAAACCTTAAAATTCTCTTCCAGTGTTTTATTATAAAGAGTCTCAGAACATTCCTCGCATTTTGTCCATAAACCACTGGGGATTTCCTTTTTCTTTAAACGCACAATAGTATATTTTGGTTTACCAAATAAAGCCATGCTTATTCCTTTTGAAATTTATTCACCACCAGGCCTGAAAGCACCTTAGGATAAAAATAGGTGGATTTGGGGGGCATTTTATTACCGCTAATAGCAATATTAATAATCTGTTGAATTTTAACCGGATTTAAAAAAAACGCGGCATTTAAAGGATCACTATCCACTTGGCCCATTAATTCATCAGGGTCCGGGCTATATTTTATAGCCGTTAGGTTGTTTAAATCCAGTTTAAGGATATTCTTGAATACCAGATAGTTAAGAATAGCCACATCCAGCGTTCTATATTCTTTAGGCTTATCCGCGATCAGCTTGTCCAGTATTTTAACATTCTTTAGGCGTAAAAGAAAATATTTTTTATCTTTATATAACCCCAACAAATGCTCCGCGCAGCCGGCTTTCTCCATTAAAAAGAAAAAACGCGCCCGGTCTTTTAGCTGATCGATATCAAAATACTCTTTAGCCTTAACCATAAAATCATTTAAATCCAGCCGCGTATCTAATTTAATCAGGCGATGAATCGGCAGGATAGATAACCCCCGGTAATCCGTATTCGTAAAATAGGCTAAACAATAATTAAAATCCTCTTCACCGGTAAAATTATCTTTAAGCTTATCGCGCATCAAATCCCGATAGGCGCAAGAAACCTCATAACGATGATGGCCGTCGGCAATGAACATATTTTCATTATCCAGGCTAGATTCAATTGTCTTAAGAAGATCCGGATTATTCAGGCGCCATAATTTATGCGCGGTTTTTTCATCATCAATAACTTCAATAAAAGGCTCTTGCGCGTCAAGATGCTTTTGAAAAATGCGCTGAATAATGCGTTTTTTATCCAGAAAAATTATAAAGATGGGGCTAAGATTAGCCTTTACCTGATTAATCAGTTTAAACCTATCCTGCTTTGCGGCATCATGCGTATTTTCATGCCCAAAAACGCTTGCGCTTTTTTCATCAGGCAGCTTAAGCAAAGAGATGAATCCTAAGCGCGTTTTTTTCTCACCCCGGATAATATATTGCTGGCTATAGAAATATACGGCTGGATGTTCATCCCGAATAAGCACTCTGTCTTTAAGCCAACTCTGGAATATTGCTCCTGCCCTGCGGTATTTATCATCTACCAGGGAATCTTTAGCTAAAAGTATATGAATAAAATTATGCAGTGAGCGCTCAGCAAGTATATCTTGAGCCTGGGAGGAAATCACATCGTAGGGAGGGCAAACCACCTGCTTAAAATCCCCGATAGCTTCCGGATTATAGACTACTGCTTTAAAGGCTTTGGTTTTGCTCATAAAAATTACCTTAGTTGCCCTTTTTTACTTCTTAGCCGGGCAACCAGCGCACCCATCATGCGCCTTAGGGCAGGCAGTAGGCGAAGCGCTAGCTGGTGCCTTACCTGCCTTCTTATAATCGGTAGCGTAAAAACCTGTCCCCTTAAAAATAAATCCCCCCGTGCTGCTAATTAATTTTTTTAACTTTTTACCGCACTTCGGGCACTTAGTTTTAGGCTTGGTAGTTATGCTCTGTAAAATTTCAAATTTATATTTACAGGATAAACATTCGTATTCATAAGTAGGCATATTATCCTCTTGATCAAATCTTAGCGGAATGATTTCTTAAATTTATCCGTAAAGCTTTCTTTGAATCCAAAATCTTCACCGCTTGAGCGGGCAAACTCCTCTATTAACTGCCTCTGCTGCGCGGTTAACCTAGTCGGAATTTCAATATCCACTTTCACTAACTCATCGCCAATATCCCGGGAATGTAAATCCGGCATACCCTTACCCTTAAGGCGAAAAGTCTTCCCGCATTGAGTACCCGCGGGTATCTTCATGGTTAGTTTTCCGTCTAAAGCCGGAACCTCAACCTCGCCGCCCAAAACAGCTTTAGCCAAACTTATATTTACCGACGCGGCAATATCATTATTATGCCTCTGAAAAATAGCATGCTCTCTAACCTCGATAACAACATATAAATCCCCCCGGCTATTTAATCCAGCCTCGCCTTCCGCGCGGACACGCAGCTGAGAACCATTATCTACTCCGGCAGGTATCTTAACTTTTATTTTTTTAGTAATTTTAACCCGGCCTTCTCCCCGGCAATCCGGACAGGCAGCGGCGATAATTGAACCCTCTCCGCCGCAGCGCGAACAGGTTTGAGCCAATTGAAAAAAACCATTAGAGACCACCGTTTTGCCCGCTCCTTTACACTGGGAACAAACCGTTTTCTTGGTGCCAGGTTTAGCGCCACTGCCTGAACAGAGCGCGCAGGTTTCATAACGCGGCACGGTAATGATTTTCTCCACGCCTACAGCTGCCTCCTCCAATGATATTTCAATAGCAATCTGTAAATCCCTGCCGCGGCGCCTGGAAGCGCCAGTCCTGGATTGCCTTGTACCTGAGATATCAAACCCCAAATCACCAAATAACTCTTCAAAAATACTCCCCCCGCCGCCAGAACTACCACCCATTTCCCTAAAAATACTGCTGAAATCCGCGCCCTTAAAAATATCTTCCTGGGCGTATTTCTGGTCTATGCCCGAATGTCCGTATTGATCATAAAGATCGCGCTTAGAAGAGTCTGAAAGCACAGCATAAGCTTCAGAAATACCCTTAAATTTCTCCTCCGCGGCTTTTTTCTCTTCCGCCGGCACGCGGTCCGGGTGAAATTTAAGCGCCATCTCACGATAAGCCTTTTTTATTTCATCCAAACTAGCAGCCTTAGAAACTCCCAATATTTGGTAATAATCACCTTTAACGGACATTTTTATTTTTTACCGTTTGGATCCTCTTCTTTATACTCAGCGTCAATAATATCCTCATCTTTTCCGGAAGCGGGCCCGCCCGCGGCGGGTTCCTTCTCTTTCATTTCCTCTCCCGCACTCTGTTCTCTGTTTTCTGATTTCTGATTTTGTGTCTGTTGTTTTGCGGCTGCCTGCTTATAAATCTCTTCCGCCAGCTTATGGGAAACCTTGGTCAGCTCTTCCATGCCCTTTTTTATTCTATCGATATTCTTGTCTTTGACCGCGCTCTTTAAATCATTAGCTTTGGCCTCGATATCCGCGCGCTCAGCCTGGCTAACTTTATCTCCGTAATCCTTCAATGATTTTTCAGTAGCATAAATTAAATTATCCGCCTGATTAATATGCTCGATCTCTTCTTTTTTCTTAGCGTCATCGGCGGCAAATTTTTCCGCGTCCTTAACCATCTTATCAATCTCCTCCTTGGATAGCTTCTTAGGAGCGCTGATACGGATAGACTGTTCTTTGCCAGTGCCCAGATCCTTAGCGGAAACATGCACAATTCCGTCACGGTCAATATCAAACTTTACTTCAATCTGGGGCACGCCGCGCGTAGCGGCAGGAATACCCACTAAATCAAACCTTCCCAATTCCACATTATCATCAGCCAACGGCCTTTCACCTTGCAAAACCCGGATGGTAACCGCGGTCTGATTATCCGCCGCGGTAGAGAATATCTGGCTTTTTTGAGTAGGAATTGAAGCGTTTCTTTCAATTAACTTCGTATTCACTCCGCCTAAGGTTTCAATACCCAAGGAAAGCGGAGTAACATCCAAAAGAAGCACATCTTTGACCTCTCCGGTAATAATCGCCGCTTGAACTGCCGCCCCTAAAGCCACGCACTCCATCGGGTCAACTCCGCGCTCAATTTTCTTACCGACATAATCTTCGACAAATTTTTGCACGATCGGCATCCGCGTAGGCCCGCCGACCATGATAATCCGGTCAACCTCTTTAGCCGTCAGTTTAGCGTCATTTAGCGCCTGCTCCATAGGATGACGGCAACGGTCGATAATCGGGCCGACAAGATCCTCGAGCTTTGCCCGGGTAATCGTCATGGTTAAATGTTTAGGCCCGGTAGCATCAGCAGTAATAAAAGGCAAGTTGATATCCGTGCTCACCGTAGAAGATAACTCAATCTTGGCTTTTTCCGCGCCTTCGCGCACCCTCTGCACCGCCATCTTGTCACTCATCAAATCAATACCCGTTTCACGTTTGAATTGCCCGACAATATATTCCAACAGGACCCTGTCCATATCCGTTCCGCCTAGCTGTGTATCGCCGCTGGTTGCCTGCACATGGAATACTCCCTGAGCCATTTCCATGATCGTAACATCCAAAGTACCTCCGCCTAAATCAAAGACCATAATTCTTTGTTCTTTATCCGCCTTCTCCAAACCGTAAGCCAGGCAAGCAGCCGTAGGCTCATTAATAATCCGTAAAACTTTTAAGCCCGCGATTTCACCGGCATCCTTAGTGGCCTGACGCTGATTATCATTAAAATACGCCGGACAGGTAATTACCACATCTTCCACTTTGTCCCCCAAATAGGCCTCCGCGTCCTGTTTAATTTTCTGCAGGATAAACGCGGAAATCTGCTGCGGAGTATAATCTTTACCGTAAGCCTTAAATTTAAAATCCGTACCCATCTTACGCTTAGCGGCTTGAATCGTGCCTTCGGCATTAATCGCCGCCTGGCGCCTTGCCGGCTCACCCACCAGGCGCTGGCCATCTTTAGTAAAGGCCACATAAGATGGGAAAGCTTTTCCCGAAGCAACCCCCGCCCCTTCAGCTGAAGGAATAATCACCGGCCTGCCCCCTTCCATAATCGCGGCCGCGGAGTTAGATGTACCTAAATCAATACCAATTACTTTTGCCATGTTTTCCCCCTTTGTTCTAAAGTTTACAGTTTACTGTGTACAGTTCACAGTAAACTGTAAACAGTAAACTTACGCTATACACTTTTTTTAGATACTTTCACCTTAGCGGTTCTTAATACCCGCCCATGAATTAAATATCCTTTTTGTAATACCTCAATAATCGTGTGTTCCGGTAATTCCTTATTCTCTGCCTGCATCAAAGCTTCATGAAAATTTGGGTCAAATATTTTTCCTTCAGCCTCGATAGGCTTAACTCCGTGATTCTTTAACATTTCATATAAATGCGCCAGAATTATTTCTACCCCCTTTAAAAAAGCAGAAAGATCTTCCTGGCTTGATTCTGCCAGATCCACGGTACGCTCCAAATCATCCAAAACATTAAGCAAATCAAAAAGAACCCCTTCATTGGCAAATTTTACAAACTCCTGTTTTTCCCGATCCAGGCGCTTACGGGTATTTTCAAGGTCAGCCTGATTCCGGAGCATCTTATCCCAGCTCTCCTTGCCTTTTTTAACCTCCTCCAAGAGCCCCAAATATTCTGCTTCCTTTAAAGTAATAACCTTTTCTTCTTTTTTCTGATTATCCTCTTGCTTTCCCGGATTCTTCTGATTATTCTTAAGTTCTTCCATATTACTAAAAATCCTCCAAAATTTGATTCAAAACTTCAGAGATATATTCCATAGTCGGAATAATATGGCCATATTCCATGCGCATTGGCCCTAATACTGCCAGCCTGCCTGAAGGTTGATTTTTTAACTTAAAACTAGAAACAACTAAAGAACAATTTTCCATTTCCGCCAAACCCAATTCACTTCCGATATAAACCTTCACTTTACCGGAAAAATCCCGATTGATAATATCTAAAAGCTTGCCTTTATCCTCCATTAACCTGACCAACAGGCGGATCTTATCCGCGTCCTTAAACTCCGGCTGATCAAGTATGCGGCTAATCCCTTTATAGAATATCTTATCCTGCCACTGTAGAAACGAAACAATACCGGCGTAATGCGTAATTTCAGAGATAACTTCAGAGGTATTCTCCAGGGCGTCATCAAGCCGGCGCATTTTTCTTTTGCAGTCCTTAAGGATGCACTGCTTCTCCTTATCCAAAAGTTCAATCTGCTGAATCAGAAAATCCACATAATAACGGTATCCCTTATCCGTGGGAATTCTTCCGCCGGAAGTATAAGGATGTTTTAAATATCCGGATTCATCAAGTTCGGAAAATATATTCCTAATCGTAGCCGAGCTTAAATCAAACTCCCCGGCAATATCATCAGAAGCCACCGGAAGCGCGTTCTTAATATGACGGTTGATCGCCGCGTTCAAAACCTGTTTCCTGCGCGAATTATAATCCACGGTAGGCACTATTTTATCTCCCAATTGCAATTATTATGACTTTAACTTTAAGTGATAATTTTATCATAAACTATTATTTTGTCAATAAAATTAGCAGTTAAATCCCTAGAGTGCTAACTTATAACCAAAAAATTTTCAATCTTCATTGGCTTAAATAATCTTTATATCCTTATCATTCTGGATCCGGCTAAAGAGCGCCCGGGAGATATCCAAACTAATGTTAATACCTTTCTGTAAATAATCAATCTTCTTTACCTTAGCTTGCCGATAGAAAAAATCCACCAGCTCCATTCGGCTATGCGGTATAGAGATCTTTAAACTTAACATCAAATCAGAAAAATGCTCGGTGATCTTGGCAATTAAAACCTCCAAATTCTCCCCGGTTTTAGCGGATAAATAAATAGAATTAGGAAATTCTTTCTTGGAGATTTCCAGCCAGCCGCGGTCACTCACCAGATCAATTTTATTTAAGGCCACTAAAATAGGCTTATCCTGCGCCCCGAGCTCCTCTAAGACGCTAAGCACGGCTTGGTTATGTTGAACCAGGCGCTGGTCAGCTGCATCTAGAACGTGAATTAATAAATCCGCGTCCAACACTTCTTCCAAAGTCGCCTTAAAAGCTTCGATGAGATGATGCGGAAGATCGTGCAAAAATCCCACGGTATCGAAAACAATAATATTTTGTCCGTTAGGAAGGCATAAGCTTTTGGCAAGCGGATCTAAAGTAGTAAATAGTTTTTCTGAAGTGATTTGGGTGGAAGCGGTTAAAAGGTTTAACAGCGTAGATTTCCCGGAGCTGGTATACCCTACCAAAGCCGCCACTGGTAAATTATTCCTTTTTCTTTTTTTGCCCGCGGTCAAACGGTGCAGGCGGAATATTCTCAAGTCTTCTCTTAACTTATCGATTTTTCTTCTAATCTGGCGCCGATCCATCTCTAACTTAGTCTCGCCGGGGCCGCGGGTACCGATACCGCCTCCTAACCCCGAAAGCATTATTCCCTTGCCTGTCAGGCGCGGCAGTAAATACTGCAGTAAAGCTAATTCCACCTGCATCTTGCCTTCAGGGCTCCTGGCGCGCCGGGAAAATATATCCAGGATCAATTGCGTGCGATCAATAGTTTTTTTACCTAAAGCCCCCTCCAAATTACGTTGCTGCGTCCCGCTTAAATCATGGCTAAAAATTATCGTGTCCACGCCTTGTTCATTAGCGATAAAACCAATTTCCTCAACCTTTCCCCGGCCAATAAGATAATTAGAGGTAGCCCGGTCACAAATACAAACCACATTTTCCACCACCTCCACGCAAGCCGATACGGCCAACTCCTCTAACTCCGAAGAGATATCTTCAATGCGCCAATGATGTTTATCCGTCTTTAATTGAATACTTACTAAGAGAGCTTTTTCCATAGTTTAAGAGCTACTTGTACAGGCGATTCTCCTTTATTAATATTAATCCACTCTATACGCTTATCTTTCCTAAACCAAGTCAGCTGGCGTTTAGCATAATGCCGGCTGTTACGCTGGATAAGGCGCTTAGCCTCAACCAATGAATACTGTCCTTGGAAATACCCCTTTATCTCCCCAATACCGATAGCGCATTTAGCCGTCCGGCTTAATTTATGTTTAAGTAAACGTTTAACTTCATTAATTAGGCCAAGGCCAAACATTTTATTAACCCTTTGGTTAATTGTATCATAAAGAAACTGCCTTTTTGAATTTAATCCAAAAATCTTTAACTCATACTCCTTAGCCAACCCAAACCTATTTTTCTGTAATTGGGAAATACGCGTTCCTGTTTTTAAATATACCTCCAGGGCGCGAATAATCCTTCGGGCATCATTAGGATGGATTTTTCCAGCAGCCGCGCTATCTACCTTAACTAACCTGCGATAAAGGTATTTGTTCCCCTTTAACTTAAGTTGTTTTTCTAACTTTACGCGAATTAATCTATCTTGCGGTACTGCAGGGAATAACCCGTCAACAATTATTGAATAATAAAGCCCGGTTCCTCCCACAAATAACGGGATCTTACCTTTTCGAAATAATTTATCGCAAATCAGTAACGCATCCTGACGATATTTAGCGGCATTATATTCCTGCTCAGGGGCAATCATGCCCAACAGATGATGCTTAACTTTTTTTCTTTGCGCGGGAGTTACCTTGGAGGTAATAATATCCATTTTTCGATATACCTGCATGGAGTCGCAAGAAATAATTTCGGCATTGATTTTCTTAGCCAAGTTTATGGCTGCCGCGGATTTACCTATACCGGTAGGCCCCAGGAGAAAAACTATTTTTTTCTTTAACATAGAATACTACGGACAGATCTTGGTGGCAAAACCCTCTTGGGAAAGTTTGCTCTCTAAATCCAGCGCCTCTTTTTCCAGCTTAAACCTGCCTACTTTAACCCGAAAACCTGTCCCAAAACTTTCTACGTAAGCAGGATAGTTTTTTCTTAACAATCTATCCTTGAAATTATTGGCGTTAACACTATTGGTAAAAAAACCTAACTGTATGGAATATTCACCTGTTTGGTTTACGGGAGTATTTATAAACGCGATGCCTTTAGTTAACCTTAACTCCGGGCTCAAGGGGAAATCTCTCTTAAGTTTAAACCAATAATCATTACCTTTATTTTGATCACCCCTTTTAAATTCCAACTGGCTTAACCGATACCATACCGCGGGTTTCTGGCTGCTGTTGGAATTATCGGCAATTAATTTATTGTAAATATCTTCTGCTTGCTGAAACTGGCCGGCCACTAAATAAGTATCCGCCAGGGCTAAGCTTGCCACTTCTTTAAATTTACTGCCAGGATTATTCAGGATGCGCCGAAAACAATCTCCAGCCAAGCCTAATTTAGACTCTTTAAGGTAACTTAAACCTAAGATATAATTCAATTCATCCGCGTTAGCCGGATGCATCCGCTCAACCTGAGGCTGGCCTTCAAAGATGACCCGCCGGTAGTTACCTTGTAAAAAATCCATCTTTAAAGTATCCAGGCCCGCTGCCCAACAAAAACCCGGCAAAACAAAAAAAGCTAAAAAACCCAAAATGAATTTAATTTTTTGCATCTGTTTGCCTGCTCCTTAATTCTTTAGAAATACCCCTTTGCAGATCCAGAATCTTTTTATGCCGCTTCTCTAACTCATCCGGCTTTAATCCATCAACCATTTGCGCGGCCTTTGTGCCGGGACGAGAAGAATATTTAAAGATATAAGCGGCATTAAACCTGGCCTTTTTAACCAAAGCGCAGGTTTCTTTAAATTCTTGGCCTGTTTCAGTAGGAAATCCCACAATAATATCCGTGGTCAGCAAACCACCTTTAATAATTTTATGATAAGAATCAATTAAAGCCAAGTAATCTTTTACCGTGTATCCCCGGTTCATCAACTTCAGAATTCTATCCGAGCCTGACTGCAGAGGCAGATGCAGCCGCTTAACTAACTTTTCCAGATCCCGAATGGCCTTAAAAAAATCAACGCCGGCATCCTTAGGGTGAGAGGTAAAAAAATCAAACTCCTTTAAACCCTCCAGCGCGTTAACCTGGCAAAGCAACTTAGTAAAATTAACCTGATTATCCTGGTAAGCATTAACGTTCTGTCCTAAAAGAGTCACCTTAGTTATTCCGTGGCTAATTGCTTCCTGAATTTCAGTTAATATATCTTTATGCTTACGGTGGCGTAAAGGCCCGCGCACATAAGGCACAACACAATAAGAACAAAAATTAGAACACCCTTCGGATATAACTACATAAGCATGCTCCTTATCCTGATAGAAACCTGTATGATAAATTTCCTCCGGCCGGTTCACCCCTTTAGTCTCCCAAATCTTTCTTTCGAATAAAAGGGGACTGTCCCCGCCTTTTGGGGACTGTCCCCGTGTTTCAACTTGCTGAGCGCGAAACAACCGGGGACTGTCCCCGCCTTTTGGGGACTGTCCCCGTGTTTTAATTAACTCAACGCATAATCCTTTAATAATACTCGGTATCTTATCAATATCAGCCGGCCCCACCACAAAGCTAATATTGGAGTCGCGGGCAAAAGCCTGCTCTTTATAATTCTGAGCCATACATCCAACTAAACCAATAATAGGGGCAATCTTGGGGACTGTCCCCGAATGGGGACTGTCCCCAAGATTTTTCTTAAGATTTTTTCCTTTTTTTAACGCTCCAATCAAACTCCACACCCTGTCTTCAGCGTGTTTTCGCACGGAACAAGTATTAAAAATAATAACATCCGCCTCTTTATCGTCTGAACTAATTCTATAGCCTGCCTTCCGCAGCAAGCCGCAAATTACTTCCGAGTCTCTGACATTCATTTGACAGCCAAACGTCCGGATGTGTACTCTTTTTGTCTTAACTACTTCGTTCATAAATTAAATTTAACTTGAAAAAAAGGGGACGGTTCTATTTTTTAAACTAGCAAAACAATGAAAAAATAGAACCGTCCCCTTTTATTTCTTTTTTTCTTACTTTTTCCTTAATTTATCTGTTAGTTCGGCAACAAATTTGCCAGCAATGTCTTTACACCCTAGGCCAAAAGCAAGAGCTAAACCTAAACCCAGTGAACCTAATACAATAGAAATAGTCAGTTCGGTTATCCGAATACCAATTTGCAATTGCTCTAATCCCACAAAGATAGCAAAAGCAATAACCACTGTTTCTACCACCTGGGCTAAAAGCTTACCCTGGTTTAAACCCGCGTTACTTGCCGCAGTTTGCACAATATTTTTCAATAAAGTTGAGACAAACATCCCCAGGATCAGAATAAACAAAGCAGCGATAACATTCGGAATATAGAGAACAACTTTATTTAATAAATCCGCGGCAATCGTAAGTCCCACGGAATTAACCGCAACCATAAACGTTACTAAAAGTCCCAGCCAATAACAAATTACTCCAATTAAATCGGATAAAGTATAAGTTATCCCACCCTTACCCAACAACTTATCTAACTCAATACGGCTAGATAATTCATTAATCTTAGCTGTCTTAAGAGTTTTACTAACCACAGATCTAATCACTTTAGAAATCAACCAACCAATGAGCAAGATAATAATCACTAGCAGCGCATTCACCATAAATTGGCTAATTTGCGCCAAAACCGTGCGAGCAGGTTCCAGTAATACTATTTCCCAGCTACTCATATTACCCTCCTTTTTTATGATTACTATTTTTATAACTTTAACATAACTAATAAGTTATGTCAAGAATATTTCCCTTAATTATGTAATCAGGGGACGGTTCTCTTGAACTTGAGAGAACCGTCCCCTTGTTTTTTATTTTATTGAAAGCAGCGGAAAAGCTTTTTTAGTTTTATGTGGAGAGGCCCCCAGGCCAGGCGGATAATATAATAAGCCTCCATTTTTTATTCATAAGATAAACTGATTCTAAATGTCTCGCTAGGCTTATCAAAATCTTTGGGCAATGGCGGAAATGGCGAAGCATCTTTAACAGCTTTTACAGCCCAAGGAACCAATGGCGCATCAGCCGTATTCAAGGCTTTTGGTTCACCTACTAATTCTCCCTGACGGGAAATCGTAAAACTAAGGGCTACCTCTCCCTTCCCCTCTTTCGGTAAATTTAACTTCGAAAAAAGCTTAATCTTCTCAATAACCAGGAGGCAATAATCTCTTAACCCTACGCGGCCAGATCCTAAAGCCGCCATAGCCGTTTCTTCACTATCAGTTGAAACTTTATTAATTATAATTTTTCCCTTAACCATTTTTGCCACAGCTCCGTCTTTAGGTTTTATCTCTGAAAAATCTGAAAAAGGAGTCTCGCCCGACATTATGTGCGGAGTCAAAAGGATTACTAAATCACTCTTCTCCAGTTTATCGTTGGTACTCCTAAAAAGATATCCCAATAAAGGGATATCTCCAAGTATAGGAATCTGTTTTACGATCTTTGTCCGTTTATCTTTTCTTAAGCCGGCAATGATTATGGTTATTCCGTCTTTTACCGTAACCGCGGTCTCAGACTCGGAGGTCGTAACAATAGGAACGTAATTATGCGCTGATGATGTGCCAAAATCCTTATATTCGCTGGAGCTTATTTCAGGTTTAATCTTCATGGTTACAAAATTATCTTTGTTAATCGTAGGAGTAACATAGAGCTTAATACCCACATCCACAAAATTTACCTGATCCGCTGTGACATCTCCTCCGGTTCCGGATTGCGAAGTAGTTTGTGTGATATAGGCCTCTTTAGTGCCCACAAGTATCTTTGCCTCTTGATTGTTTAATGCCATTACTCGGGGGCTTGAAAGTATCTTTGTGTCTCCTATTGTGCGTAAAATATCCATAATTTCTTGGGACTGCCCCTTTTTAGTAGGGGCGGAATTTACCGTGCCTAAAATTAAGGCTCCGGCCGAATTCAGAGGAAGCCCTAGCTTAATATCAAAATATTTTTGAATCCAAAAGTTCCAATCTACTCCCATCTGGAATTGATCAGATGGAGTAATTTCAATAATCTGGGCATCGATTAAAACCTGAGCGGTTTTTTCGTCAAAAGCCTTAATCATCTCTTCAATCTCCGCGAGCTTCGCCGGATAATCAGTTACAATAATTTTGTTCGTGCGTTCATCAAATTTAATTAACCCCACGCCCTTAGTAATGGCTTCCTGTAATTTAGGGTTTAATTTATCCGCCAACGCGTAATTAAGGCTAAATATTTTCGTCTGAAGCGGCTGGTCAGTGGATTTAATAAAATCCTCCATAGCTTTGACCTTCTCCGGGCCGTCTATTAAAATAATGGTGTTTGATCCTTGATCCACCACTACCTTCCCAAGATTGCTTTTTAACTGGGTTAAAGCTGCTGCCAAATCCGCGGCTTTTGAATATTTTAAGTGGATAATCCTGGCCTGTTTCTTATCCTGGAAACTTTCTCCATAAAGCAGCTCATAATCCCTTTGCGTCATAACATTAACGATGAGGCCCTTTTTATCATAAGCCAGGTCATTAGCTGAAATAACTATTTCAAAAACATCATTAATTTCCACGTCTTTTAAAAATAAAGTGACCCTTCCAATAACATTCTTGCCTACCACAATATTCATCCCCGAACGCGTAGAGATAATCTTTAATACATCAACCACATCCATACCTTTAACATCCAAGGTGATTTTATTTGAACCAGCAACGGCGCGCTCAACAGTTTCCAGAGGGGCAGCCAACGGTTCATTTTTCTCTTCCAGGCCATTGCGCTTATCCTGCGCGTAAACAACTGATGCAAAAAACATTAAAAATAACATTAACCATAATTTATTTTTCATATCCAGCTCCTCATTTATCAAATACTTAGTTCGAACCTCTGGCCGCTATAATTTAATATGATTTTCCCGCCGCCTATACTCTCAACCTGAAATTCACCGATCAATTGCCCCTTAGTTACATAGTAGGTTTTCTGCGACTTCTTATCTTCAAGAATCGCCTGCGGGCTATCGCCTGAGATTACACCCAGCAGATTAATATCCTTAATTAAATTCGCTCCGACTGTAACAACAGATTCTTGAGTTAACTGAGCGGATGCGGCCCCAAATACTTGTTTATCTTTTATGCCTTGAACAAAAAAATCATAAGGCCTTATTTCTTCCCGCCTTATTGCTTCTTTTGTTTCAGTTATTTTATCAAAAGGCCTTTGCAAAAAAATAATTTTCTTAGTAAAAAATAAAGGGTAGGCAAAAGCGCTTAAGAGATACACGGAAGAGATGGCCAGCCCAATTAAGATTAAAATATTTATATTAAGTTGAGGAAAGTAATTCACAAAATTGAAAGCCCGTTTTTGATGTATAACGCCTCCTGTTATTTTCTCCGGCACAAGAGCATTCAAACGGCCTTCTGCTAACGCAGGAATACGGCTTTTCTTCTGGCCCCTAATCAGCCGAAGTAACTTTTCCTCAGGAGGAATATTATCTTTCATACGTTTCAAGAAAACTATTGAGTACCTGAACGTTAACTTGCGCCTGATCCTTCATCACAATCATCTCCAGGACGCCATGGCAGATCATCGCAATCTTACGCGGATGGCCTTGAGTAAGCTGATAAATCAATTTAATTGCATCCGGCGTAAATAATGGCGTTGGGTTATTGTAACCTGCTTGGCTCAACCTGAACTCAACCATTTTCTTAGTTTCAAACTCATCCAAAAGATTAATTGTATATTTTAAAGCAATTCTATCCATAAAATTACGCATCCGTTTTACCCGGGGCAGCAGTTCTACCTGAGCCATAATTACAAGCTGTAATAGTTTATACTCATTAGTTTCATAGTTAAGCAGTGTCCTTAAGGCCTCCAGATTTTCTAAAGTAATCTTCTGGCCTTCATCAATTAAGAGAACAATAGTTTTGTTCCGGTCAACCCCCTGATGAAAAAGATATTTTTCCAACGCTTCTTTAAAATCAAGCCCAGATTTAGATGGAGTTGTAATATTAAATAATCTAACCAAACTCTGTAGAAACTGGAATTCAGATTTGTATCCGGGATCTAAAATCATATGAAAAATGAAATCTTCCTCGTCTTTAAAAGTTTGTAATAAAGTGCGCATTAAAGTGGTTTTGCCAACTCCCACATCACCTAAGATTAAACTTAAGCCCCTACGCAGCCTGATAGTTATTTCAAGGCGCTTAAGAGCAGTTTCATGGCTTGAGGATCGGTAGAAAAAATCCGGATCAGGGCTTGTGGAAAACGGTTCTTTTTGTAAACCCAGAACACTATAGTAACTCATCTTTTATTTCTTTTAATGATTTGCCTTCTTTTTGTAAAATGCGGATCTTTTTTAATCTTTCCACAGTAGATTCATCAAAATAACGATACCTGGTTTCAGGGCTGCGGTTAATTTCCTTAATCAGGCCGGTTTTTAAGTAGAATTTAAGCGTATAAACAGAGCAACCAGTCGTTCTTGCTAAATCTTTAATAAGCAATACGTTAAGCATATTTTAACTCTCACTCTCTAAGTAGAGAGTATATCAATAATTTAAAATTTGTCAAGAAAGGTTTTACAACCTAAGCCTGCTTGCCGCAGGAATATCTTAATTACGGATAGACGATAATGGAACCTGCGCGATAGTGAAAACGCCTTCAAGGACTAGGGAATTACTCTTGGTTAGTAGTTGAAACTTCTTGATACGGAGTATCCAAAGCGAGTTTTCAATATTATAGATAAATTTAAGGTACCCCTCCATTAAACCTTCTGTCCTTGTATCTATAATTATTTCTTTGTCTGGCCGGGTGCCTGTTTTTGCTCCTGCCTGCGGGCGCAGGTCGATAATGCGAATATTTGCGCCCTTGGCCAGATTCTGCAATTCAGATAAAGCGGCAACCAAAGAATCCTGCCTAAACTCAAGTGGACTAGAAACAGAATAGAATTTATCCGAATATTTTTTAAGAATCTTTTCCTTTTGCCCTAATAAAGCCGTATATTTTCTTAATTTCGCGCTGGCAACCGCAATCTCTTTATTCAGATTCTCGTATTTTTCCATCACCGGCGAAATTATAAAATAAAAAATAAAGCTAAACAACATAACGGCCATGGCCAGGTAAAGAATTATTTTTTCTCTTTTTTTAAGCAGTTTAATCATTTCTTAACCCCGCCTATTTCAAAATCGATTAAATCTCCCGCGGAAGACTTTTTATTAGAAGCGTATCTTATTTTAAACTCCAAGCCTCTAAATACGGCAGATTTTTCAAGCCGGGTAACGAACTCAAAGACATTATTCATCTGAGGCGTTTGGCCGCGTAAAACAATTTGGCCGCTCTGATCATAACTAAAATTAGCCAAAACAACATCCGCCGGAATAATTTGATGCAACTCATATAAAATATCCAAAGCCGACGGTTTTTTCTGATGGCTCTTTTCCACAAATTCAATGCGCTCCTGAAGCTCTCCTATCCAGCGGGCATCTTCTTCAATCTTGTTCAGCTCCGCCTTGACGTAGCCCAAAAACCTTGCTTTATTATCTATATTTTTTAATATTCCCAAAGCAAATATTATTACTATGCATGATAAAAAATACGCCACCCGAAACCTCTCTTTTGTTTTAAAGCTGTTTCTTGCCTGCTTTCTTATTTCCGGAGGCAGAAGATTAACTGATTCAGGAATAATTTTTAATCCTAACCCCGCGAGGTTAGCATATGACCCGCTTGAACCTGAAACCTGATTCAATAAAGCTTGAGGAAAAGATAATCTCTGCCAATAGGGAAATATCTCAACCGGAATAATGGTTTGTTTCTTGACTATTTCCGCTAAGCCTTGAAAATTATCCGGCGAACCAAAGATTACGATTTTCTCGGGATCTTTGTAAAAGGTTTCTTTCAAATAAGCGTTTCTGGTCTTGTTTATCTCTTGCGCGATTATATTCTCCCATTCGGGAAAATTTCGCGAAACTTTAAATTCACGGCTAAAAAAGAAATTATCTTTATTAACAATAGCGATCTGAGTTTGATCAGTATCAATATCGATAAGTATCGCGGAACTATTTATTTGAGGGTTTAGAGTGTAATATAAATTTAGCAGCCCTACCGAGCTAAGTAAAATAGAATAATTCTTAACGTTTAATTTCTTGAAAATTTTAGTATAATCTTCAATTACCTCCCTATGCGCGATAAATAAATTAATGTGCGTGTACCCGTCCTTGTCAACTAAAATAGGCTGATAAGCGGTAATTAATTCATTTGCCTGATAGGGCAGGTAGCGCGGCGCCTGCAGGCTGGCAATTTGCTCTACCTCCAAGGGTATTTTACTGGGTATTTTTAAGTAACGGCAGGTTGCTTGCGCGCGAAGTAAAGAGGCGATTAATAGATTGCCCCTAAAATCCAGCTCTTTAAGGATCTGGCCTAAATGAAAAGCTAAAGTTTCTTTATCCGCTAAAGTAGAGAACTCCCGCGCTTTGGCTTCTAAAAATTCTACTTTTCTGGCAATAGTTCGCGCGCACTTGATTACCCTTAATCCGGCTTCGCTAAACTGGCAAATAAAAAATACATCCGCCTTTCTATATATTTTTGGCAGCATAGTATTATTGTATACGCTTTAATTAACTATCTCAAGTTAATTCTCATGCCAATAGATAATCTTATTTACAGACGGATCGCGGTTAAAAACACAGGTTATTGTTTTGGATACACTTTTACCAATAATTTCACCGGTGGAATTTATACGGAAATTATTGGATTTAACGTTACTTACACTCTGTAATTTAGTTATTATATTGTCGAAGCTGTCTGATAAGCCTAAAACCGAACGGTTAACCAAGGTAATACTGGTAAAATAACCATTATTATGGTCGAGGTATTCCTTTATTTTGGCAGACAATTCACCTAAATCCGTTGGCATTGGTGATCCCGGGTTATCTTTCTCAACTTGATCTTTACAAGATTGAATTAAAAGATCCAGGGTGGTTTTATCAACAGTATTTATATTTATTTTTCCATCCCCATAAACAGTAATTAAATCTTTTATTTTCCCGTATACCTGTCTTGCCCTTAAAGAAGGATTGCTTTCATCTTGATAAAAAAATTCCAATATTGGCAGGAGCTCTTCCGTAGTCTTTAGCTCGCTATTCTTGAATATTCGGCCTGGATCTTCACTATTATCATATGCTACTCCAATCCATTTTACCACTAAATTCTTTAAATCATCAGGATTTTCAACTCCCGCGAAATCAAATAATCTTGTTAACATAAATTGCAATACCGGGTCAGTAACAGCTTTGTTTATATTAATTTTTCTCTCCTCATCCATTATGCAAAGATAATTTTCATCATCATAAAGATAACGTACGGTGAATTTCTCTCCGGAGCTATCCCGTATCTGCACATTTTTAAAAAACGGTTCGTTGGTTATGGGATCAACACCGGTACTCCAAACGCTTTTAAGGCTATTATAAGGGCTAGTATCTTCCTTTAATCGCACTATCGCCTGATTTATTCCTGCTTTAGCTAAATAAGATGCTTTAAGGCTGTCTTTTTGATATGCGCAGAGCCTTAAGGCAATTGAGCTGCGGTGGCCTAAACCTATAGCCAAAACAACCAGAATTAATAAGACCCATGAACTAATTAATAATATAGATCCCTTTTTATTTTGCATAGAAAGGTATAATCTTATTAAACTCAACTAAACTATTATCTTTTTGCTTTAATACAAGTTTTATTTTCACGGCAATAGGCAATTGCTTCTTCTGCTCAATATCCTCGTCTTTTGGCCAAAAATCCTGCCATTCATAGAGTTTATCAGGAACTGTAGAAAGAGCGGCAAATTGCAGGGATAATTCTTCTACCTCGGATAAAAAGGATTCACCTTCCTCCTCCACAACGGCTTTTAACGCCAGTATCCCCTCGGATGCCTTGCGCGTTAAACAATGATCAAGAATCTCATACCGGACACGCCCAATATTGGAAGAAATTTTCCCCTCTTTATCATACGCCTCAAGAATACTAAAAAATTCCATTGATTCGGGACTGCCAATAAACCTTGAGCCAACCTCAGCATAAACAAAAGCATTCTTTAATTCCGCTTCCATTAAACTCAAAGACAACCTCGACTTTTGATAAAGATTAGCCGCGGCATTTATTTTTTCTTGGCTTAATAAACCCGTGCGGGAAGCCGAATAAAGGCTAAGTATTAGTAAAGAAAAGATAACGCTAACCAGCATTAACTCAATGAGAGTAAAACCATTTCTCTTACGCATATTTATTGCGGCAGAAGATAAGTGTCAAATTCAAGAGAATATTCTTTTTCCCGCAGGCTCTCTTGCCAGTGAATAATAAATTCAAGGTAAACCAAATTAGAATCCCCTAATCTTTTCGCCTGATACGCCCATTTAAAATCTTTACCTTGTAACTTTTGGTTCCCTTGCCGGTTTTCTATCGGCTCTGCCTGAGCCTTTTGTTCTTGTTCCAGCTCCCAGATTTTGTTTTCCGCGAAAAAACAAGCGCCAGTTATATTCTGGCTTAATTTTACACTATAAAGCGACGTGGTAAATGAGCGGAATATAAAAACAATAGCCGTGGATAAAATCGCCAAGGCGATCAAAACCTCAAGCAGGGTAAACCCCATTAGAAGTGGCGCCGCGCGCCGCGAGGCTTCCAATGGGGTAAAAGCTTTATTGTATTTGGATATCATTATTTATGTTTTTTGTATTAATTATAATCTTTTTTTCGAATCTATCCGTAAAAACAATAGAGAGGCTATCAATCTTACCATTAGGAAAAAAACAAATATATTCGGCTTCGGGCTCTACATTCACCTGGATTGCTTCCGGAGCTTTGATTATTTTACTGAATCTCCCCTTTAATGCTGTGACTTCGCCATTTTCAAGGCAGCTTGCCGCAAATTCAGCCTTATCTTGATCAATATTTAAATAATAAATCTTTTTCTCTGCAATAGCGCTATTTTGAAGATACTGAATAAGGTAATAAATATTCCTGGAAAAATTCTCGAATTCAAATCGGTCATAAGTTTTCTTAAAACGCGGGACGCCTACTGCCGTGAGAATTCCCATAATTATAACCACCAGCATAAGTTCAATTAAAGTAAAACCTCTTTTTTTCATATCAGACTATCTTACAATTAAATTCATTTGAAATATCGGCAGAAGCATGGCTAAAACAATAAAACCAACTACCAAACCAACGCCTAAAATTATAATCGGTTCAAGCATGCGAGCCAGCGATTTTAAAGACCGGTCAACGTCCCGTTCATAGTCATCAGCAACGCGCAGCAGGGATTTCTTCAGCGTCCCGGTCTCCTCTCCGATGATGACGATATTAATTACAAAATTGGGAAATAATTTACATTTTTTTATAGAACTTGAAAGGCTTAACCCGCCGATAATATCATCTTTAATCTGATTAATCTCTAATTTTAAAACCCGATTTTCCAGTATCGCGGAAACTATATCCAAAGAAGGAACAATGGATAAACCTCCGGAGAGCAGTAATGACAATGTGCGCATCAGGCGGCCAATTTCCGTCTTTAGGGTAATTTCACCTAATACCGCTAATTTTAGCTTAAACTTATCCCAGGCTAATCTCCCTTGAGGGCTAAGATATTGCCGGCGCAGAAAAAATATAATCACCGCCGCCAGCGCGGCAATAATTATCCCGTATTTATTAAAAACTACCGACGCCTCAATCAATATCTTGGTGGGTAAAGGTAAAACCTGCCCCATATCTTCAAACATATTCACCAGCCGCGGTATGACAAAACCTATTAAAATAACAACCGTTAACACCCCTACACCAAAAACAAAAGCCGGATAGACCAACGCTGAACGGACTGAATTCTTGAATTCTTCTTCTTTTTCAAGAAAATCTGCCAGCCGCGTAAGGGTAGTTTTTAAGCTTCCACTTACTTCCCCAGAGTTGATTATCGCAATATAAAGCTGAGGGAAAACTTCAGGGTGCGCTGCCAGGCTATCGGAGAATGATTTACCGTCTTTTATCCTGCTGACCACATCTTTCAAAACTTCTTTTAAATAGAGATTGGGCATTTGGCTTATGACAATATTCAAGCCGCTTACAATAGGTACTCCTGAATCTACGAGGGTGGATAACTGGCGGATAAATAAAATAATATCGTGTTTGGAGATTTTCTTGGGAGTTTTATTAAAAAACCTTGAATTCTTAACTTTTAGGGTAACGGAAATCGGAAAATATCCAGCTTGGCCAATTTTATTAATTGCCTCTTGATCTGATTCTGCCTCGATTTCTCCCTGGATAGTATTTTGAGGATCAGTTTTGGCTAAATAAGCGTATATCGGCATTAATCCTGATGTAATTCCTCTACTTGGGTTACGCGAAACACTTCGGCTAAACTAGTCAGCCCTTTAAATACTTTATGCAGGCCGTCTTGACGCAAAGTGCGCATTCCTTGCAAGATAGCCTTATGCTTTATCTGCTGGCTAGAAGCTTGGCTTAAAATTAATTCCCTGATTGATTCAGTTACCGTCAAAATCTCATAAATCCCGGTTCTCCCTCGGTAACCGGTAAACCTGCAATATTCGCACCCCTTACCCTCGTAAAATCTTATCTCTGATTCAGGCAATTTAACATCTTTTATCTGCCCCAAAACTTCCTTATTCGGTTTTACTTCTATTTTGCATTTAGGACAAATTAAACGCACTAAGCGCTGGGCGATTAGGCATTCCAGCGAAGATGAAACTAAAAATGGTTCAATCCCCATATCTAACAACCTGGTTACAGCACCTGCGGAATCATTAGTGTGCAGGGTTGAGAAAACTAAATGCCCGGTCAAGGCTGACCGGATGGTTATTTCCGCTGTTTCAGAATCCCTGACTTCCCCCACCATCATCACATCCGGGTCATGCCTCAACATATGCCTCAATGCTGTGGCAAAAGTAAACCCAATCTGAGGATTAACCTGAATCTGGTTTACTCCCCGCAGCTGATATTCAACGGGGTCTTCAATAGTGATAATCTTTATCGCAGGTAAATTAATACGCGCCAAAGCCGCGTAGAGAGACGTGGATTTTCCTGATCCCGTCGGCCCAGTAACAAATATGACTCCATGAGGTTTTTTAATCACACTCTCAATAATCGATAAATCTTCCGGGCCCATTCCTAAATTCTCCAGCTCCAGAAAGGATTGAGCGCTCAAAATCCTGATGTGCACTGCTTCTCCGAAAGCAGTCAAAAGTATCGAAACGCGCAAATCCAACTCTTTATCTTCAACTTTAATCTTTATCCTGCCATCCTGCGGAAGCCGGCGCTCGGCAATATTAAGCTGGGCCATAATTTTAATCCGTGAAACAATAGCCAGATGAAAATACTTTATGGTCTCGGGGATATTTATATCATAAAGCATGCCATCTATGCGAAACCGCGTGCGCAATTCATTCTGAAACGGCTCAAGATGTATATCCGTGGCTCTTTCTCTTATCGCCTCGGTAAGTATCTGATTAACAAATCTGACTATGGAAGCATCTTGAGCCATTTCTTCAAGGTTTTCGGTTTCCGTGGAGAACGGCTTTAACTCTTCCTGCGGCTGCTTCTGCGCGATTATCTTCTCTAATGTGTCAGCTCCTACTCCATAATACTTACGGATTGCCTCCTGGATATCTGTTTCGCTGGACAAAACCCCTCTTACTTCCACTCCCAGAAGAAGCCTTAGATCATCAAGAGTGCGCACATCCAGCGGATCAGTCATGGCGATAATTAAAACGTTATTATCAATTTCTACGGGTATTATTTTGTAGTAACTAGCGAATTTGGCGGGGACTTTTTTAATTACCAGTGGATCAATATCGCGGTCTACTAAATTAAGGTAGGGAATATTTAACTGTTTAGAAAGAGTTGTCAATATTTTTTCCTGAGTCGCAAAATTTAACCTGACCAGAATAGTGCAGATAAAATGGCCGGTTTTTTTCTGTTCGCGCAAACCCTCTTGGAGCTGCTCAGGCGTGATTATGCCTTTACTGATCAATAACTCCCCGATTAGTATATCATTTTTCTGCGACATTTTTATTATCCACTAATATTTGTACAAATTATAGGCGATTATTAGAAGAAAGTAAAGTATTTATTAAATCCAGGGGAGGAGTTCTATTTTTTTAAAAAATGGCTTTAAAATCCGGGGACGGTTCCCGAAGGGAACCGTCCCCCTGTTTTTAAATTATTCAATCTCAAAAGAAATAATAATATTAAAAGACAACTGGGGGTAATCAAGTTCTCTGGGAAAATTAGGAAAAGGCGAGGCATCTCTAATGCTTCTTAAAGCAATATTCCTCAAATACTCGTTAGCCTTGGTTTTTTCTTCTGCTAAACGCGCGTCCTTAAGGTAACCGTCATTAGAAATAATAAAAGAGGCGTAGACCTCGCCGGTTTCATTATGCGTGTAATTTTGGTAAGCGCTGCGGCGGATCTTCTCCCTGACGATCTGATAATAGCTGATATAGCTGGGATTATCAATCTTGGCCATCTCTATCTGCGGCAAGGTGATCTTCTTTTTTATCGCCAACACCTGCGAATTTATGAAGGTTGGCTTAGAAAATCCTGTTAGCTTACGGCTTTGGCTATCCAGCTGCCAGGCATTATTCTTTAGCCTATTAGGCAAGGCCTTTAAGTTTTCAGAAGAATTTTCCTGTTCAATATAAGGCAGGGGCACGCGCCTGGCGCCGGTAACAATCTTAGAATCAAGTCTTAAAAAAGGCTCAGGACTAGGCATTAACCTTTGCCTGCCCAATTCAGATGAACTCTTAAGCAGGGACTTACTCAGTGGATTTTCTTTAATATAACGCACGGCTATTTCTTGAACTTTCGGCGCCGGCGTGAAAGGATTAAAGTTAGCCCTAGGCAAAATTATCGCTCCGTGAACAAGGATAGAAACAGCTAAAGTAAATTGCAAGAGTCGATCGGAAACCATAACTTATCTTATCATGGAGAAAGTAATCTGGCAAGAAATTGCAGATAAGGTGACTGTCACGCTTTTTTAGCAAAGATAAAGTGACTGTCACGCTCTCTTTTCAGCTAAGGTGACTGTCACGCTTTTTGTGACTGTCACCTTAGCATCAGAATCATGAAACTAACTAAAACCAATACCGCGATAATCGCGATAATTATTTTAGGCTTAAGATATTTTAGTTTACCCATAAAACCTACTGCCCGGTTAAGGCTCTGGCCGCAATACAAGCATAACAAAGCCTCATCATCATTAATCGTCTGCTTACAATGCGGACAGATATATTCTGACATAATCTAACGCTCCCTTGAATCATGGGGACGGTTCTCTTAAAAAAGAGAACCGTCCCCGTGTTTCCGTGTTTTTCGGAAAAAGTAGAACCGCCCCCTTTACTCTTAAAAAGAATAACTAGCTTTTAAACTAAAATTTCTTTCAGGACTCGGATAATAAAACTTTGAACCTGCCGGATATATACCTGACGTACTAAGCAACACTCCCGCATATTCCGAATATTTATTATTAAAAAGATTGTTAATACCAAAAGTGATTGTTAAGTCTTTGCTGCGCCATGACAAATTAGTATTAGCAACCATATAACCATTAAGTTCTGAGTGAGCATTTGCCTGGTCATTAAGAAAATATCTTTTACCTACGTAATTACCGGCCAGATTAAACGTAAAATTATTAGGAAAGGTAAGCTTAACACCCAAACTCCCCTTATGCTGAGGTACCATAGGTATTTGATTCTTATTATTTTCTCCTCCCTCAAAAAATGAATCGGTAAAACTATAATTACCAGAGAAAGTTACCCAGCTATTTAACTTGGCAACCAAGGAAGACTCTAAACCTTCATGAATTGTTTTATCATAATTCTCATTCTGGCCATAACCCGTAGGACCACCATCGGCATTATAATAAAGCTCGTTCTTAACATTCATTCTAAAGAGTGATAAACTTACATTAAAATGTTCATTTATTTTATGCCTTAAACCAGCTTGATAATTGATAGCGGATTGTGGTTTTAGATTTGTATTTAGCTGTTGCTGCCGTGAAGCATCGTTATACGTAAACTCATCTACTTCGGGGAAACGGAAACTTTTACTAATATCAATAAATAAACTTGAATCTTCTTTATAATTATATACGATACCCGTATTAAAGGCTTCCATTTTAGGCTTAACTTTGCTATCTATATGAGGGAGTGTATTATCATGGTACCCAAAGGCATAGCGTGCTACTTCATATCGGTAGCCACCTAATAGAATCAGCCGCTTAAAAACGGAAAACTCATCTTGTAAATACCCCGAGATAGAAGCTTTATTAATATTTGTGTAATTTTTTAAATCATTATCGTCGGATTGATCATATTTATCTGAATTATAGAAAGTACGATAGAGATCCATGCCGACAATAAATTTATTATCACGGCCTAAAAAACCGTTATCCAAAGTATACTTAGGATTAATTCCATAGCTTTGGATCTCATTTCTTTGTGTATAGAGCCCGGATGTAAGAAAATAAGAATCGGTATCCTTATTGCGATAAGTAAAATCTACATCTAAACAACCCAAACCGGCGAGCTCCCCCTTGCTACCTAAAACAAAATAATAGTCTTTGTTATTTACGTGGTCATCACCGTATCTAGCGTACCTTCTACCATACTGATCTATATTAGCCTGGTAAAGCGCTCCTGGTAAGCCGTAAGTTGAAGTATAAAATCCAGAATCAAAATGAACCGATAAAGCATCGCTCAACTCATATTCTAACTTAGAAGCAAAATCACTATCCTTATTAAAAGTATTATTACGATAACCATGCGTACCTTGACGTCCCGCGCTGAGCCAAAATGAAAAATTATTATTCGCTTCCCCACTAAGGGATATTTTCTGCCCGTTCATATCATAACTACCATATTCAGCTTGTAAATTAATCTTAGGCTTCCCTATACCTTTCTTGGTAATAATATTTATTACTCCACTGGAAGCATTATCTCCGTATAATACCGCAGCAGATCCGCCGCGTATAACTTCGATCCTCTCCACATGTTCCAGAGGAATCTGACTCCAATCAACACCGCTTAAATCAACATCATTTATCCGCCTTCCATCAACCAATACTAACACATTAAGCGCCGCCTGTTCACCGAAACCAGCAATATCCACAGCAACTTTAGACCCGTTACCATACCAGTTACTCACCGTTACCCCGGGTACAGATCTAAGCGTATCAACTACATTTTCGGCATTTGAATTTTCTATTTCATCTGATGTTACTACCGAAACGCTGGAAGCAATCTTTTCCAAAGATTCTCCGTAACGATAAGGTGTTACCACAATCTTTTCCAAATCCACATCCGCTGCGTAGGAAAAGCTAAAGGCTCCTAAAATAACTATTAGTAAAACTAAAAACTTTGCCGCTAACTTGCCTTGATACATTTTTTCTCCATTTTCTCGGACCTGCGTAAAACAAAAAAACCCTTAAGGCTTTATTTAAAAGCATTAAGGGTTATCCCTGATTTCTAACCCTTTTAAACCTGTCCGCGGGTTTAAAAGTAATTGTTGGACATATGTTTCTGGTCAGGTCTTCTGACTTCCCCGCCGTTTGATTTTCCTTCCCATCCATAAGGACAGTGGCTAAAAACTCATCAAACGGTTCCCTTTAAAAGGGCGGGGTTACAGCAGCGGGAACTGCGACCGATTTACACGGCCTTCCCTAAAACCAGCAACGTTAACTTTGCAACTTATAAAAGAACTTTGGCTAACTTTGAATCCCGCACTTTGCGGGCGATAAACTCATAAGCGCCAAAAAATACTACCGTATATACCAGCGTGGCTGCTGTAAACGCGCGTAAAAATGGCAGCCCCAAAATATAACAATCCAGCAGGCCTTTGGCGGTCCGCGGATACCAACCCATGGCCCAGACACCGAAGTTGGTAATCAGATAAAATAAAACTGAAGAAACTATGGCCGTAGAAACAATAACCTTAAAGGTTTTATGATTTTTGGCCCAAATTCCTAAAAGAGCGACCAAAACAAAACTCCCCCAGGTAAAGAGGACCACATTATGCATACCCAAAAATAGATCGCTTAATACCATAAGTAAAAGCGGCACAATCAAAGCCTGCTTTTTATTTAAATACACCCCGGCAAAAATAGCAATGGCGGCCACCGGAGTAAAGTTCGCGGTATGCGGGATAAACCTTAATAATATTCCCATAATAATCAAACTAATTGCCAGCATGTCTTCCTCCCTTTTGTTATTAGTAATGTTAATGCAAACTATCTTTTATGTCAAGTTAATTTAAATCCCGGGGACGGTTCTTTCTTTTTGGCAAAGGTGACAGTCACAAAAAGCGTGACAGTCACCTTTCTCTAAAAAATAGAACCGTCCCTTTATTCAAAACTCAATCCCCCGACGCGCTTTTATGCCTTTAGAATAATAATGTTTAATCTCCCTGATTTGACTTACCAAGTCAGCTAATTTTATTATCTTGGGATGGGCGTAACGGCCAGTAAGCGCCAATTCTATGCTCTTAGGAGTATGCTTGATTAATCCCAGTAAACCACTTAAAGGAATCAATTTTAATTTTACAGCGATGTTAACTTCATCCAGAATAACTACCTGATATTTTTTCGCGGCGATAATTTCATTTAACCGCTTTAAACCGGCAAGAGCCATTTGAATATCAATTTTATCGGGAGATTTTTTTATAAAACAGCCCCGGCCAAATTGCTCTACCTTAATATTATCAATTTTCTTAAGCGCTGTAATTTCATTATAACTTTGGCCTTTGGCAAACTGGCCGATATAAACATTTAACCCGGCTCCGGCTGCTCTTAAAGCCAGCCCAAAAGCAGCTGTGGTTTTACCTTTTCCATTTCCCGTATAAACCTGAATCATCCTGCCATCGCCTTCCAGCTTAAAATCCCCAAAGCGCATAATGAGGCAACAATCAGCCCCGCGCAAATCACCCCAACAACAATTGCTAAAAACGCGTAACGAAAACGAATCTTAAATAATGACGCCGCGATCACCCCGCTCCAGGCTCCGGTCATCGGCAGGGGTATGGCTACAAAAATAGCCAGGCCCAAAGCTTCATATTTCTGGATAGAATCTGAATTCTTCTTAGTACGCTCAAAAACCCAATCAAAAAAACGGCTCCAGATTTTGAATTTTCTTAAAAACCTGGTAACCGGCTCAAAAAGAAAAAGCGCCGGAGCCACAATCAAACAATTTCCCAGGACAGAAAGCCAAAAAGCCTTGGCTAAAGGCATTCCGAATGACAAGGCCAACGGTATGGCGCCTCTTAACTCTGAAATAGGTAAAGCGCCGACAATTATCACTACATAATCTTTAGGCAGTTGGTTTAAATATTGCAGAATAACCTTAAGCATGCTTAGGGGAACGGATAAACTCCCGTATCATAAAACGTAAAAATCTTAAAGTATCAACCAAAGGATTAATCCGGCTTTTTTGCCCGGAATAGATGGTTTTAATCGGGATAGATTCAATCTTAAAACCCAAATGCGCCGCTTTAATTAAAACTTCAGATTCAGTCTCATATTTAGAAGTCGACAAATCCATCCTAGCTAGTAATTCTTTTTTTACGAGCCGAAACCCGCATTGCGTATCAGGAATATACTGCTTAACAATTAAAGAGATAAATTTTGACATCAAAAAATTAGTAATCAAGCGCAAGCCAGGCATTCCCTTGATCATCTCCATGCGGTTACCAACAATCAGCGCGCTTTGAGAGTTTCGAGCCTTCTGGATAAAGGCTAAAAGATCATCAGGCGAATGCTGGCCATCGCCATCCATACTGATCACGGCATCAAAACCTTGCTGGAGAACAAAATTATAACCTTTAATTAAAGACGCCCCCTTACCCATATTCCTTTGGTTAGCCAAGACCTTAGCTCCGCAGGCAGCAGCGATCTTTACTGTATCGTCAGTTGAACCATCATCAATGATAATTACCTCCAGGCCCAATTTAATAACCTGATTAACCAAACCCGCGATCGCCCGGGATTCATTATAAGTAGGAATAATCACGCAGGTGTTCATTGTTCAACCCTCCCCGAGGAAGGGCTGGGTTCTACCCAAAATCTACGAAAGACATACCATTGCTCCGGATATTTACGTATATAATCTTCAATAATAACTTTATACACTTTGATTAAATCCGCTAAATCTTTAGCTTTATCACCGGTAGGCGTGAATTCTAGGGGTTTCTCAATCCTTAAGGTAAAACTATCATCCGGATTCCTAAGCATAAACCCCGGGACAATACTGGCGCCGGTCATCAGGCTCAAAGCTGCCGGGCCTTGCGGAAAATGCGTAGGCTTGCCGAAAAAATCTACAATCATCCCTTTTTCGGTAAAATCCCGGTCACCGACTAAAGCTACCATTTGATTATTCCTGATCGCGGTAATACAGCTCCTTACCGCCTTGCCCATAGCAATGACTTTAACCCCTTTGCTATTTCTCTGCGCGTCAAAAAATTCATTAACTTTTTTATTTCTATGCGGCAAAGCTACCACCCAAAAAGGATAGCCTAATTGCGCGATAACTACCCCGCCTAACTCCCAATTGCCTAAATGCGCGGTCAAAACAACTACGCCCTTGCCCTTAGCTAAAGCCTGATCAAAATAACGCAAATTCTCTAATTTTATGTTTTTATCTATGTATTGAAGGTTTAACTTTTCAAAACGAAAGAAATCTACTAGGTATTTAGCAAAATTTCGAAAGGCCATTCTGCTAATTTTACGTAGTTGGCAATTAGATTTTTCGGGAAAAATGGCTCGCAGATTTGCTTTCACAAACCGACGGTCACGGAAAGCAAAAAGATAATATCCTTGAGCTAAACAAGCCGCTAAAAAATAAACTAATCTTAAAGGTAAGCTTAAGGCGAGAAATTGACCGAAACGATAGATGTAATAATTCACTGTCAGTACACTTTTTTATAAACTTAAGATCAGCTTGGCAATATCCATACTCGCATCAGGTTTAGCAATCTTTAATCCGGCGGCTCTGAGCCGCTCTAATTTTACCTTATTCCTTAACAAATCGTCAATTACCTGATAAACCTCTTTAGGTTCATCCACCTTGATGGCGGCTTGTTTTTGAGTCAAAAAATTAGTATTATTTATTTCCTGTCCGGGAATGGGCTTAACAATCACCATGGGCAGCCCCAGGCTTAAGACCTCGGCTGTGGTGACCCCTCCAGGTTTAGATATAATCACCTTAGAAATATACATTAATTCATGGATATTTTGAATGAAACCAAATAAATGAATATTTTTTTTATAATGTTTTATTTTTCGTTTCAACCAGCGGAATAATTTCTTATTCGTCCCGGTAACAATCAACTCTTGGATATCATACTGGCTTTTTTCCAGTGACTTAACAATTGTTTTAATCGGGCCCAGGCCCTGGCCGCCTCCCATAATTAAGACCACCGGCTTATCTGGATTTAGTTTTAATTTAGAAAAAATATCTTCAACTTCAAGCTTCTGGTTAAACTTAGAATCAAACGGAATTCCGTAGGGCTTAATCTTAAAACGCTTAACTCCTTTTTTTTCCAGGCGTGCGGAGACTTCCTCTGAAGGAGTGATATAATAATCCACCGCGTCATAGACCCAATAAGCATGCGGGATATAATCCGTCAGCACCGCCACCAGCGGCAAATTAACCCCGTAAGTTTTCTTAAAATCAGCGACCATCCCGCAGGGAAACGCCTGAGTGCAAACCACTAGGTCCGGATTAAAACTATCGAAAAGTTTTTTGAGTTTCGGGGAATTTGATTTATGAATATACTGTTTAATATTTTCCAAGCCCTTGACAACGCTGGGATTATCATAAAGATAGTCCCAGATCTTAGGGGTACGCTTAATCACCTCCATATAAATCCGATTAATCACTTTTTCGGATATGGGATTAGTATAATTAAAAGCATTGATATTTAAGATCTCCGTTTCCGGACGCAGGTGCCTAATTGCTTTTTCAATAGCCAAAGTAGCGCTGCGATGGCCGGAAACTTCAGAGATATACATTAAAATTATGCGCTTAGGGTGCATGGTAAAAATTAGATTTTACCTTCTTGGCAGAGCTCTAAAAAAGTATCCGTAACTAGCGGAGAAAACTGCCGTCCGCTTAAATGCCTGATTTCATTAATCGCATCCGTCTTATTCAAAGCTGCCCGATATGACCGGTCAGTGCTCATCGCGTCAAAAGAATCCGCTACAGTAATTATCGAAGCAATCAGTGGAATTTGCCCGCCTATTAAGCCTTCGGGATACCCTTGGCCGTCGAATCGTTCATGATGATACCTAACTCCCACTACAGCGCCTTCCAGCTCCTTAATCGACTTTAAAATATTTACTCCGATCATCGGATGTTCATTAATCCGATTACGCTCACCCACGGTAAGGCTGCTTCTTTTATTCAAGATATACTCCGGCACGCCAATCTTGCCAATATCATGTAAAAGGCTGGAAATATGTAAATTCTCTAAGAATTTGTCATCAAAATTTTTCTTCGCCTTTATTCCCATCCCCTGGGCAATCTTAATACTTAAATTTGTTACCCGGCTAGTATGCCCATGCGTGTAATGGTCCTTGGCTTCAATAGCCGCGGCTAAAGCCACGGTAGTACGGATAAACAACTGATGTTTACGATCTAATTCCTGGCCCAATTCCTTAAATAATTGCGCGTTTCTGATAGCCATGGCCACATTGGAATTAAGCGCGACAAAAAAATCCAATTCCTCGTCAATAAATTTCTTACCGCCGCCCTTCTTACCCAAGAATAATAACCCTAACAATTCATCCCGGAAATAACTGGGGATACAAACCATCGCGTCCAAAAGCTCCATCTGATAAAGGACCTGAGCCAGTTGCTGCTTAGCCTCTGGCTTCAATTTATCGTTTTTTAACGCCAGTTTTGCTTCACTAAGTAATAATGCCTCTCTCCCAAAGATAAAGCTGCTTTTATGTTCCTTAAAGAAACGGATTAACACGTCATCTTTATCAATACAAACTAAATCCAAAGGAATTCTTTTATGCAGTGACCCCCGAGAAACCGTAAGCAAATAACCCTGTTTTTCTTGATTATGCAAAAAGAAACTGGCGTGGGCAATCTTAACCTTATCCACCATCATCCGCACGGTCATCTTGATTAAAAGGTCCGGATCATGCACAAAGATCATGTTTCTGGCTGTGCTCTCTAATTCTTTTTTATAATCAATGGCCATTTAATTTAATAATTATGGAAAGTTTTTAGGTTAAAACTTTTCTTGACTTTTAGCTTATCTACCTAAGATTACTATATTTATACTAGAGAAACCGGAGATTGTCAAGCTGGATAGGCTTAAAACCAAATCTTATTCTTCGTTAATCACTGCTAATATCTGACCCACATTTACGCTATCCCCTTCGCTATACATAATCTCAGAAATTCTTCCTTTGCAGGGACTGGGCAAATTAAATGTAGATTTATCCGTAGTCAATTCCACCAAATCATCAAACTGGTTCACCATTTCACCATCCTTAAAAAACCAATATGAAACAGTAGCCTTGGTAATACCTTCTCCTAATTCCGGCAAAACAACTTTGATCATTTGGCCCTCCTCATTTTTCCCCAGCCTCCGGCGATTGGGGAAAAATGACCCCGAGCTCCCGCGAGGGGGAGAATTTTTCCCCAGCCTCCGGCGATTGGGGAAAAATGACCCCGAGCTCCCGCGAGGGGGAGAATTATTTTACCGACTCACGTATCGATTCAGAGAAAGTAGGATGTGCGAAAATCATCGCGCTAACTTCATTTATAGTAAGCTGACAGGAAATTGCCATAGCTAAAGTGGCAATTAATTCCGTAGCCTGCGGGCCAACTATAGAAGCGCCAATTAACTGGCCAGTCTCTTGATTAGTAATAATCTTAACCCACCCTTCAGTTTCATCAATAATCCGTGCCATCGCGCTGGCGCGAAAATCAAATTTGTGCACTTTAATCCGCAAGCCGCGAGCAAGAGCATTATTTTCTTTTACTCCCACGCTGGCAATCTGCGGCTCGGTAAAAATACAAACAGGCACCACTGAATTATCCGCCTTTTTCCTATCATTAGAGAACATATTTTGTACTGCCATTACACCTTGATAAGCCGCGTAATGAGCAAGCATCAACTGGCCCGTGCAATCACCGGCGGCATAAATATTATCCAGGCTGCTCTTAAGATAACCGTCAACCACTATTCTATTGTTTTTTAACTGGGCCCCTAAATCCTCTAAACCTAATCCCTGGGTATTCGGGGCGCGCCCGACACAAACCAACACTTTAGAATAATTCTCCGGATCAAAAGTAGAAATATCCGCTCCAGTAACTACCTTAATTCCTTTTTTCTTAAAAATAACTTCTATCTTCCTGGATACATCTGCATCTTCTGCCGGCAAAAGCAGAGGCGCCTTTTCAGCAATGGCCACCCTAGACCCAAACATAGAAAATAAACTGGCAAATTCACAGCCAATCACGCCTGCGCCAATAATTAATAGAGATTCCGGAATCTCAAGTAAGGCCAGAGCCTCATCGCTCGAAATTATCTTCTTGTGATTAAATTTATACTCCGGTAACGCAAGAGGATAGCTTCCGGTAGCAATAAGTATGAACTTAGCATTAATCATGCGGCCATCAACTTTTACTTCTTGAGTAGAGATAATTCGCGCCAGGGAATTAATAAAATCTATTCCCAAAAGTTTGCTCTGCATACCTTGCGCCAGCTGGCGGATAACTTTATCTTTTTTCTCTTGGATAGCAGCTAAATTTATCCGTAGATTATCTAACTCTATACCGAAATTGGATGATCTTTTGATTAATGAAAATATTTTGGCGCAGGCAATTAATGTTTTGGTAGGAATACAACCGTAATGCAGGCAAGTTCCGCCAATCTGATGAGCATCAATCAGGCAAACTTTTAAACCCAATTCTTTTGCCCTTAAGGCGGCGTTAAAACCCGCCCAACCTGCTCCGATGACCGCTAGATCATACATAAGTATTTACTGAGCCTCCGATAAATAATGGGTACATTGGTGGCCTAGATTTGAGCCTGATGCAAGGCGCGACGACGAAGCCGTAGTCAAGGCACTACGGCCAGGAGGAGCAACGCGGCAGCAGGCCAAAGATAGGCCACCCCGAAGGGGCTGGCCGCTTTTGGGCTGCGACTGCGTCGCTTGTCCTTGGCGTAGTACAAGACTACGCCGGCGTCCTCGCTCCTTGTCTCGCTCCAAAATCGTCTCAGCCAATGTGCCCATTATTTATTGGAGGCTCAGTAAGCAAATAATCCTGCTGTTGTCTGAGCCACTGCCGCAGCGGATTTAGCCAGCCGGGCTAGTTCCTCTGGCAAAAGATCTAATTCCATAATCTGTTCAATGCCATTCTTGCCTAAACGGCAAGGAACCCCAATACAAGTATCTTTAATACCATACTGGCCGTTTAAATAAGCGCATAAACCAATAGTGCGTTTTTCATCCTTAACGATGGTTTTAACGATTGAGGCAATCGCCGCTGAAGGAGCGAAAAAAGCACTGCCCGTACCCAGGCTGGCAACAATCTGAGCCCCTCTATTAATCGTCCGGCTAATTAACGAGGCAATTTTATCATCGCTAATAAACTCATCTAAGCTTACCCCTTTAACTTTCGCAAAACTAGGCAAAACCAGCATGCCTTCACCATGGGTACCCATCACTAACGCCTCAATATCTATAGTTGACAGGCGTAATTCTTGCGAGATTAAATTAATAAACCTGGCAGTATCTAAACTAATCCCCATGCCAAAGAGTTTACTCGGTTTAAAATCAGTAATCTTCAAAGCATACAAAGTCATAATATCCAGGGGATTGGTTACGATTACAACAATCGCATCAGGCGCTAGTTCCTTTATCTTTAAAGATACATCTTTTAAAATCTGAGCATTTTTAACTAATAATTCCTCACGGGCCATCCCGGGTTTACGCGCCAGGCCGGCAGTTACCACGACAATCTCTGAATCCTTAATTTGGGTAATATCATCACTACCCTGAATACTATAATTACATTTTAAAAGCGGCCGGGCATCCTCTAAATCCAAGGCCTTGCCTAAAGCCAGGCCTTTTACCACATCAATCAGCAAAACATCTCCTAAACCATCCGCGGCAATGCGCATAGCAGCTAAACTTCCCACATTTCCCGCGCCAATAATTGAGATCTTCACCCCGCGCCTTCTTTCTTAAAATCTAGGGGACGGTTCTATTTTTCCGCTCCCTGATTTGATTGAAAAACAGAACCGTCCCCTTGATTTCTTTATTTAATCTTACTAATAATCGCATCCGCCATCTGCGCCGTACCAACAGCAGATGGATCAAGCGGATCGGGTTTTAAATCATAGGTTACAAATTTTCCCTCGGCAATTACCTGCCTGACTGCTTCCTCTAAATTATCAGCTGCCTTATTTTCCTTAATATAACGCAGCATTAAAACGCCAGATAAAATCATGGCTGTAGGATTAGCTTTATTCTTCCCCTGGTACTTAGGAGCAGAACCGTGCACTGCCTCAAAAACAGCCATTTGCTTACCAATATTAGCGCCGGGAGCAACCCCTAAACCTCCGATCAGCCCCGCGCAGAGGTCGGAAATAATATCTCCGTAAAGATTAGGCAGCACCAAAACATCATAATTATGCGGTTTCTGCACCAATTGCATCGCCATATTATCCACAATCGCTTCCTGGAAAATTATTCTTCCGGAAAACTCGCCGGCTACCTGGCGGGCAGCTTGCAAGAATAAGCCATCAGTAAATTTCATAATATTTGCCTTGTGCACGCAAGTAACTTTCTGGCGTGAATTCTCTAAGGCATACTGAAAAGCAAACCGGACGATCCTTTCTGAAGCAAATTTAGATATCGGCTTAATGCTTATTCCGGAATCCTGGCGGATAAACTTATTTGTATCTTTTTGGATCTGCGCAATCAAGGCCGCGGTTTCAGGTTTACCTTCCTGAAACTCAATTCCCGCGTAAAGATCTTCACTATTCTCCCGGATAATCACCAAATCAATATCCTTAAAGCGGCTCTTGACTCCCGAATAGCTTTTTGCCGGGCGCACGCAAGCAAAAAGATCCAGGGCCTGCCGGATAGCTACATTTACGGAACGAAATCCAACACCGATCGGCGTAGTAATTGGCCCCTTAAGAGCAACCTTATTTTTTCTAATTGAATCTAGCGCGCTGGACGGCAGAAGCTCTCCGGTTTTATCCAAAGCATCCTGGCCCGCCAGCACATTATCCCACTGAATATCAACCCCAGTAGCCTCAATACACCTAGCAGCAGCCAGAGAAACTTCATAGCCAATACCATCACCAGGAATCAAAGTTATCTTATGTTGCATTTAAACTTTTAATTCTCCGTATTTCTTATAGTAATTAATGATTCCGCCTTCGGCCAAAAGTTCTTGGATGAATTTAGGCAAAGGTTTAATCTCTAAATCTATTCCCTTAGTGAGATTCTTTACTAACCCCTTATCTAAATCAATTTGCAGCTGGTCACCCTCATCGATTTTGCTGGTATCAGTTTCAATCAGAGGCAAACCAATATTAAAACCATTGCGGAAAAATATACGCGCGAATTGGTTTGATAAAACTGCTATGATCCCTGCCTCTTTAATCACTAAAGGAGCCTGCTCACGGCTGGAACCCAGGCCAAAGTTATTGCCCGCGACAATAATCGACTCACCCGCAACAATCTTTTGGGCGAAATTAGGATCAATATCCTCCAGGATATGCTTAGCCAGCTCCTTAATGTCGGTAATGGCAAACTTATACCTGCCGGAAATAATAAAATCCGTATTAATATTATCCCCGAGTTTTACGCTTTTTCCCCTGCAGGTAATACTCATAACTGCTTAAACTCATCCTTATTTTTTATTTTAGTCATCGCCGCGTCCAAAGTAATTAATCCTTTCTGGATCAGAGTTTTCAGGCAGCTATCCATAGTATTCATGCCATATTGTAAACCTGTCTGCATGGCCGTGGGGATTTGTTCAATCTGCTGCTCACGAATAAGATTGCGAATACTGGCGGTAGCCACCATAACCTCCGTAGCCAGCACTCTGCCCTTTCCTGAGGCATGCGGAAGTAAAAGCTGTGAAACTACTCCCTGTAAACAATCAGAAAGCTGCAGCTTAACTTGCTGCTGCTGATGCGGCGGAAAAACATCAATAATCCTAGAAACAGTTTGCGGGGCATCCGGAGTATGCAAAGTAGCTAAAACCAAATGCCCGGTTTCAGCGGCAGTTAACGCGGTAGAGATAGTTTCCAAATCGCGCATCTCCCCGACCACGATAACATTGGGATCCTGGCGTAAAGCATGCCGCAAGGCCTGAGCAAAAGAATGCGTATCCGCGTAAACTTCACGCTGTTTAATAACACTTTTTTTATTAGTATAAATAAACTCTATCGGATCTTCAATACAAGTAACCAGGCACTCCCGTTCGCTGTTAATCAGATCAATCATCGCGGCTAAGGTTGTGGTTTTACCCATACCCGTGGGGCCAGTGACTAAAACTAAACCGTTTGGCTTACGGGCTAAATCCGTAATAATCTGCGGTAAACCTAACTTCTCAACCGTAGGTATTTCAATAGGGATCCGGCGAAAAGCCCCCTCGACACTGCCTTTTTGTAAATGAAAATTTACCCGAAAGCGGTCTAAACCGGGTAAGGCCAGTGAAAAATCTAATTCCAATTCCCGTTCAAAAATTTCTTTCTGAGCATTAGAAAGAACACTGTAGAGCATCTTCTTTAAATCCTGCTTATTCAATACCTCCAGATTAGTGCGCAGCAGGCGGCCATCAATCCGTAAAATCGGCGTTTCATTTTCCGTAAGATGTAAATCCGAAGCATTCTTTTCAATACACATCAAAAGCAAATCCCGAATTTCCATGCTTATCCTCCTCATTTTTCCCCAGCCTCCGGCGCTTGGGGAAAAATGACCCCGAGCTCCCGCGAGGGGGAGAGTTTTTCCCCAGCCTCCGGCGCTTGGGGAAAAATGACCCCGAGCTCCCGCGAGGGGGAGAGTTTTTCCCCAGCCTCCGGCGCTTGGGGAAAAATGACCCCGAGCTCCCGCGAGGGGGAGAGTTTTTCC